>Ga0233425_10000654_pt1 | contig 86800 bp, 49 predicted proteins | sample Watercolumn_Towu_2_FD_181712 | JGI IMG/M metagenome (GOLD analysis project Ga0233425, IMG submission 181712) | Freshwater microbial communities from Lake Towuti, South Sulawesi, Indonesia - Watercolumn_Towuti2014_140_MG | ecosystem: Environmental > Aquatic > Freshwater > Lake | place... | reverse complement strand
TGGCCTATCCTGAATCCCTGCGGCAAGCCGATTCGCGAATCTCGCCCTGGGGTACGGTTCGCATCCGAATCGTTGTGGCCGGCGAAGCGCCGTTCGAGTACGACCTGGAATCGGTCCGCCTGCGGCCCTACTCGCCCCTGCGCGATACCCGCGAACGACAGTCGGGACGCCGGGTGAAACTCCCCTAGTGCAATGTCGTGGCTTAATCCTCGGGTTCGCGCTATTCGTAGGACGGGTCTCCCGACCCGTCCGGAAGTGTGATGGCAACATAGCTCAAGCGAAGCGTGAACACGGGGCGACGCGGACGGGTCAGGAGACCCGTCCTACTTGGAAACACGTGATTACGTAGGACCGGTCTCCAGACGTCAGGAGACCCGTCCTACCCTCCCGAGCTCGCAGCGCATCAGGGCGCGCTGCTGCGGGTTTGCTCGAAATAGAAAATCCCCTTCTTGTTGGCAACGATGACGTCCAGCGCACCGTCGCCGTTGATATCGACCACCTCGAACTGGGTTCCGACACCGCTATCGTCGTCGACTCGATGCGGAATCCAGCGAGGCTTACCGGCGTCGCGGACGAGTTCGAACCAGACCAGCAAGGCCGGTTCCTCCTCGCCCGGATCGCGCCCGTTATGAGCGTAATAGCGCTTGCCGGTCACGATATCAGGAAGGCCGTCGCCGTTGATGTCCGCCAGGCACAGCGCGTGCGTCTGGGCGATCTGGGTATCGATTTCGTGGGTCACCCACTTATCCTCGGCCAACTGCTCATGCCACCAGATCCCACGCTGGTGCGCGCTGCTGGACAGCACGTCGCTGTCGCCGTCGCCGTCGAAGTCGAAGACGTACATCTGGGCCGCCGGGCCGCCGAAACTGGCCGGATGAAACCGCCATTCGCCGCCTTTTTGTGACGCGGGTGATTCCCACCAGCCGGCCGTCACCAGTACGTCATCCCGTCCGTCGCCATTCAGATCGCCAACCCCTAATCCATGAGAGAATGGCTCTGCTCCCGGCGCGTCGGGCGCCGAAAGCGGCGACAGATCCCACTCCGACATCGGGTCGATCGCGGGGCGACTGAAGCCGATGCGACGTCCTGGCATGCCTAATACCAACTCGCGGCGTCCATCCCGATCTACGTCCAGGTAGGTTGGACTCTCATTATTGGTTACCGGCGTGATGATCTGGGGCGACCAGCTTCCGCCGCGCGTGCCGGGGTTGCGAAACCAGCGGGTCGGTCGACCAGGAAAATCGACGACGATCAGATCGAGCCGGCCGTCATGATCGACATCCTCTGCCCAGTTGCAAAACGAGTTCGAGTATTCGCGTATGGAGAATTCTTGCGGCGCAGCGACGATCGCGTGACGTTGCCAGTCTGGCGCTTCGAACCAGACGCTGCCCGCGGCAATGTCGAGTCTGCCGTCGTTGTTGAAATCGCCGGAAGCGACGCCCTCGCTGCGAAAGACCGGTTCGAGCAGATGCTTGCGAAATCCAACGGTATTGCCGGCCACCGCGCCGCCCGCGGAAGAACGAAATGTCGCCTGAACCGCATCCCGCCGAGTAAGGTCGACCAGTTGCAAGTCGCGGAATCGTACTTCCATCGCTTTACCGGCGTGCAACTGCAGGGCGATCACGCCGCGGCGGTCGCCCGAGGGGTCCTCCAGGTCGACGCAGCGATTGCCATTGATCCAGGTACGAATGCGGCTGCCAATCGCCACGATCTCGTACTGATTCCAATCGCCGGCCCGCACGTGCATTTCTCCGGATTCCGGCCAGAGCAAACCGCGCCCATGCTCTTCGTACAGCTTGCCCCACCAGCCGGCACCGATATCGGCCTGATAGCCTTGGAGCTCACCATCGGCGAGAGGCAGGCTGCGGAACTGGATGCCGCTGTTCTCGCTATCGGGTGTCAGTTTGACCTGCAGACTCAACCGAAAATCCTCCACCGCCAATTCGTTGAAAAGGAACGCGTTACGCGCCAGTCCGGTCGTGCGCCCGACAATCTGGCCTTGCTCGACGCTCCACAGTTCCCTGTCGCCGACCCAGCCGCCGAGGTCGATGCCGTTGAACAGGCCTTTCGCCGTTTCGGGAGTTGCCAACAACGGAGACTGGCGGCTCGATCCGAGGTAAGCAACCAGGGAACGCGCCTCGTGGATCGTCAGCGGCTTCAGCAGGTCGTCCGGCATCATCGACTTCTCGCTCAGTTTCATCTCGTCGATGTCGTCCTTTGCCAGCTCGATCGATTCGGTCGCCGTGCGGACGGTGAGCAGATTTCCGGCCGATTCCCGGATGATCCCGGTAATCGTCCGCCCGGACGCGGTGGCGATGATCGCCGGTTGGTACTCCTTGGCCATGACGGCGCTGGGATCGAGGATATTGCTCAGCAGATAGTCGAGGTTGGCTCGATTGGAACCGGTGAGATCGGGGCCAAGATCCGCTCCGCTACCAAACAATCGGTGGCACTGCTGACACGTGCGGGCGAACACTGCGCGTCCCAATTCCAGGTCGGGCGTGCGGCCCGGCAAGTCGATCGTCGCTTTCCAGCGGGAAATCTGTCGTTGAATATCGACCGATGTGTCGCGAATCGTTCCCCAGATGCGTTCGACGTCTGCGCTGAGTTCGGCGTCTTTGAGGTTGCGCAGCTGGCGCACCAGGTCAGCCGATAGATCGGCGGACGGTATCTGCCGCTGGGAAACAGCGGCGAGCAGTCGGCGCGCCGTAACCGGGCGGGCGGCCAGAGTGGCCAGGATGTCGCGTCGAAGTTCGGCGCGCGCCTCGGGATAGCGACGCAACAGCTCGTCACTGACCTGCGGATCGTCCAGGGACGCCAGACTGCGTATTGCGGACGACGCCATCGCCGGGTCGTCCAACAACGAACGTACCACTTCGGCCGCCTGAGGATTCTCGGATTGCACCAGCACCGACAATCCGTTTTGCCGCCAGGTTAACGGGGCCTGGGGGTCGCGCACCATCGCCGTGACCCTTTCCCAGCCGGCCTGCGTACCGCAGCGCAGATCGACGATCGACGCAAGATAACGCACCTCGGGCGAGTTGCTCGCGGCCAGCTGTTCCGAAAGTACGTTCCATGCGGACGGCGCCGTAACCCGTCGACGGCCCCGCATCGCGTAGTTCAGTCCGTGCAGAAACGGCAACTGTCCCTCGGCCGCTTGGACGCGCGTCAGCCGATCGATGACCATCGCCAAGGCCGATTCCGATTCCAGCGCGACCACACGGCGGACCATGAATTCGCGCAACATGGGTATCTGTTCGCCCGCGGCCAGCGCCCAATCGATCGCACGCGTGGCATCCACGGCGGCCAGCGGTTCCGCGGCATACCAGATCATCAGCGGCAGATTCGGATCGCCCGCATCGTCCGCATGGGAGGCGAGCCTTTCGAGGATCGCCCAGCGCCGGGCGGGCGGAAGACGCTGCGCCGCGCTGGCCAGATAGAGGCGGACCCGCGGCGAATCGTCCGCGCCCGCCAACCGCTCCAGTTCGGGGAGCAATCGCTCCGCAGCGTCGCTCAGAGCCGCATTCGGGCGACAGGGCTCCAACGCCAATTGGATCGCCCAGGCGCGGACCGCCGCCGACGCGTCGCGCATCGCCGTCCGCAGCAAACGCTCGTCGATGGCGCCCGTGCAATGCAGGCACCACCAGCCGCGCAATCGCTCTCGGTCGTGCGGCGCGCTCGTTGCAATCCGCACAAGCTTCGCAACGGCGTCCGGATCCAACGCTCCCTGCGAGGCACGAAACTGCAGGATTCGCCTCGATTGCCGCACATACCAGTCGTTGGAATGTGTCTGCAGATCGGCCAAGGCAATGTCCGACATCGAATTCAGGCCGACGCGCACCGGGGCGGCAGCCTCGTAGCTGATGCGATAGATTCGTCCGTTCGAGCGGTCGTGCAGCTCACGATCCCGGTGGTGACACTGGTTCGCGTCATACCAGTCCAGCACCCAGACCTGACCATCCGGACCGTAACGCAGATAGAGCATCTGCGACCACTGGTCGCCGGTCAAAAGAAAATCCGGGCCATGGCTGCCGACAAAACCCGACCCCCGGGGCTGCAGGATATCGGCGTTCAGTCGATTGCCGTGGATGTTATTCATGATCACACGCTGCCGATACTCCGCCGGCCAGGCGCCGCCCAAGTAAATCATCGCGCCAGCATGCGCGTGGCCGCCGCCCAGACCATCCGACTCGCGACGATCGGAATTGTTCCACTGATTGCCGCTGTAATGCAGATGATCGGCGATCGTCTTGATGTCGGCATAGGTGTGCGCGTTGAAGTGACTCCCCGCCTGCCGTTCGTAGCGTCCCCCCTGGATCATATGGAACAGGTGCGGGATGACGCAGGCCGTAATGAAGGCCTGGCCCTCGTCATCGAAATCGATGCCCCAGGGGTTGCTGGTGCCTTCCGCAAACAATTCGAAGTCGCCGCGCAGCGGATGGTATCTCCAGACCCCCGCGTTCAGTCGCACGCGCTGATCGTCCGGTGTGCCCGGTTTGCCGACGCGCGAATGCGTAAAAACACCATGGCAACCGTACAGCCATCCGTCGGGACCCCAGTGAAAAGCGTTCAGCGTTTCATGCGTGTCCTCGAATCCCCAGCCGTCCAACAACACCTCGGGCGGTCCGTCCGGTTGGTCATCCCGATCACGGTCGGGAATGAACAGCAGATGCGGAGCGGCGCCGACAAACAGACCGCCGAAACCAACCTCGATTCCGCTGACCAGGTTCAAGTGCTCGGCGAACACCGTGCGTTTATCGAGCGATCCGTTCAGATCGGTATCTTCGAATATCAAGATCCGATCGCGCCCTTCGCCCTCCGCGGCTCGTCGCGGATATTCGTAGGCTTCCGCAACCCAAACGCGTCCCCGTTCATCGATGGTCATGGCGATCGGTTGCCGAACGTCGGGCTCGGCGGCGCCGACCTGCACTGCAAAACCATCGGGCAACTTCATCGCTCGCGCAGCCGCCTCGGCTTCCAACCCGGCATGCGGATACAGCTGCCCGAATTCGGGTTGTGAACGGTCCTGAGCCGACAGCGCGGATTCGAAGAACAGACCACAACCTGCCAACGACACAATCGCGAGGATACGGATCGCAGCCATTGCTTCCCTCCCGGAGAAAACAACGCGCATTCTCGCGTCCGTCGTCAGGCTGTCAATCAGAGAGGCGGGGTGGCCACGGCCGGTCAATCGTCGTCCGTATGGAAATGGAACCCATCGAAGAGATCCCATTCGGGATCGAAAACGTCGTCAGCCGAACCGCCCGAATTGCCGGAGCAGTGCGTGGCAACGCGGTCCGAGCTGTGAACCAGACTCACTAGTGCCCGATCCCATTCGGCGGCCGGATTCGACGCAGGAAACCCGGGGAATTGACGATCGGAGCCGGCAAGCAGCGGCAACTGACGGATCGACTGGCTCCAGTACGATTCTACGGCTCGGATTCGAGTCTCCAGCGCTGAATAGCCCGCGCGGAAGCCGCCGTCGCCGGCGGAGTCGATTTTGGCTGATCGCGAGATCTCGGGAGACTCGGCACGGCTCCGCAGGGACGGCTCGGCGGCGGCCGCACAATTGTGGCAGGTGCAATCCTGCGCATGCAGGACGTCGAATTCCTGCAGGGAAGTGCGGCCCGGTTGATCGCCGCGCAGCACAACCACATGTCCGGCCGAAGCATAGTGGGCGGCCAGTCGCTCGCCTTCCCCTCCACCGTATTCGCCACTTCCCGCACCGCTGCCCGATCCTCCGCCGGTTCCACCACCCGCGGGCGAGCCGGTATCCGGAGACTCGCCCCCGCCACGGTTGGCATTCAGATGGTTGATGACCAGGATCGCGTCGATCGGGAGTATCTTGCCGTCGCCGTTCACGTCATAAAACGGAGGCGGAAGCGCGGGACCGCCGGGAAAGGGCAACGCCCCCGCTTTGCCGGAGTTCAATACATTGATCAGCAGCAGGGCATCGATGGAGGCAACGACATTATTGTCGTCGACGTCGAAGCGGTTTGCGGGATTCTGCCAGAGCGAACCGGTCGAATGGGTGGCGAAATCGATCTGGCCCAGCGACTCGCCTTCTCCCAGCAACAGCGTGCGATCGGAAACCGGATCGCCAACCCAGGACGCGGGCGGCACCGCATGCAGCCGGTAGCTGCCGCCCGACAACCCGGTGAACGCGTAGGCTCCCCAGGCATCGGTTACCGCCGTGTCGGGAGGCCCGAACCGCAGGTTGTCGAACTGGACCTTGGTCGAAACATGGCCCTTGGCGAGCAGATACGCGATATCGGCGACGGGGCGCGCGAGCACCATCGTTTCGACGTCACCGGCATCAAGCTGCTGGGTCGTGTAGCGGCTGAGCAACTGCCCCTGCGCATTGTATGCTTCGAGGCGACCGTAATCTCCCGCACTGTCGCCGATCGCGTCCAGCTCGACCGTGGAAACAGGGGTAGCAAACGTTGCCTTCAGTTGCACATACTGCGACCAGGACGACGACCAGCCATAGTAGACATCGTAGTTTTGAAATACCTTGAACGCCGTCGATGCAAACTCGCTGTCGTCGACACCAATTTTGCCGTCAACACTGGCGCCCAGCGCCGCAAACGTGACCAAAGGTGAGACGGTGCGCAGATCGGTCTGCCCGGGATAATCGTCCGGCTCGAACGACTTTTGCAGTGTCAGCGCCGCGCCATTCGAGTCGAGCAGTTGCACCGTCCAGTGGGGCAATCCGCGTTCGCCGGAATCCCAGCCGCCGTCGTTGTTGATGTCGTTGTAAATTGTGCCGTTGATGCCTTGCTTCAACACCGTGGAGGGGGCCGTCATCGATCCCGAAAAAACTGCGGACGTAACTCCGGTCGCCGCATCGATGGCACGCAGTTCAACGGCCTGCGCGCCGCTCGGGAGCGGTATCGATACGTCGATCGCCGCCGCCGGCGTGCCATAATTGGCTGCCGTCTGCCAGACGCCACCATCGATGCGATATTCCAGTCGTGAAATCTCGGCAATGGAAATGTCGTTCTGCAGCCCCGATGAATTCAAGTTCGGCAGTGTTTGCACAGCGGCCTGCCCGACAAAGCGATAGGTCGCATCGGAAGATTGGTAATAGCCTGAGCCTTCCAGCAGCAATGGCACGTCGAGCAAGTCAAAAATCCCGTTGCCATCGGAGTCGCGCCAACCGACCATTTCCAGGGCCGGTGATGCGTTCACGTGCGACTGATAGGCGCCATCCATGAACGTGCCGTTGGACATGATACTGTTCTGGTGCACAAATCCGGGAGCCGGATTATCCTGGGCATTGAGGTTCTGGGTGTTGTAATATCCGCGGCGGTCGAGGTAACTGCCGCCGCCGAAATACTCGTCCCGCGCCCAGAACATATGGCCCACCTCGTGGGCAAACGTTGCCGCGGGCCGGCCTGAGGGAACGACCATAAACCGGCCGCCGGCATAAGAAAACGCGCGGCTGAACGAACCGCCAGCGGCAAACGAATCGTCGATGTCCAGGTCGGAATTTACAACAAACAGAGTATAGGCCCAGTCGGCATGCTGCGATTGGCGGACCGCATCGTTGTAGGCCCGAATGTCCCGGCTGAAGTCGCGCGTCGAATTGTAACCGACCTGATCGAGAAAATCGTAAATCCACAATTCAAAGTCGTTCGACCGCCGTGTAATCGGCTCGTAGCCCGTATGCACCGGGTTGTCGGCGAACTGGTAGTCCACCACGAAATTCAACTGCCCGGTATGGACGCTGTTCTGGGCGGCCAGCGTATCCTGCCACCACTTCAATCCGTCCTGGATCTTCTGTTTGGTCTCGGTCCGGTGTGCCTGCGTCCAGTTTTCAGTGCTGCTGTCAAACGGCGAGAGGGAAGAATCCGATTCCATGAAGACGACGTTGACGTAGACGTTGCCCAGCATGTATTCCGCGGTGTCGTCGGGCATGGCACCATACGGCAATGAGGCCAGCATATCCCGCCGCTCAAGCGGTTCCCATTGCAGCAAGCGCCGACGCCCCGAATGTCGCAGGCCGCGCCGCGCACCGGCAGCTGTTGAGTCCAATTGGATACGTTCGGATCGGAACATACGCCTCTGCAAGAGTTTGCCTGACCGTAACGACCGGATCGCCAACCTTGATCGTAATCGGCGGCTGCCGCGACCACAAGGAAATGGTCGCCGCGGCCCCGAAAGGGCGGGGTTTACGCTTCCGATAACCGGATCGTAACGATTCGAACCAGGTCCGAACCGTTACGACCGGTAGATTCGACGGCCCGTTCAGCTGCCGAACGAAGCAAAGTACTCATCCAGGGCGTCAGTCTTGCGGCGGGCGGATGCCACCGTTCCAATCCAGTCTTCCAAGTTCCGATCCAGGACCTCTTCCGCTCGATCCGCCACGGCTTGCAACGCCGCATCACCAAAGCTTTTGCGCGGGGCCACCGAGAAGGCAAATTCGGCCACGGTCGGCACGGGCGCCGGCCCTGTCAAATTCGATTTCCCCAACCCGGTACTGGAAATTGCTGCCGAGACATCCAATGTACCGGCGGCGAAGCTACTTGCATCTGCCGCCAAACCACTTTCCCCTTCGCCCTCGGGCGACGCGGGCGGATTATTCAAGTAATTGATGACTTGAATAATGTCACTGGGCGTGAGTTGGCCGTCGCCATTGAAGTCCATGTAGTTCGCCTGCAATCCGGGCCCGGGATTCGGGAAGATCGTCGTTCCGCCGGAAACGAACGGCGGAGGATTCGGCAGGATCAGATTCGGCTTGTACTTGTTGAAGAAATTGATCTGAATCAGAGCGTCCAACGGCGTGATCAGGCCGTCGTTTGAGACGTCGTACGGATTGACCGGATTCTGCCAGGGAGCACCTACCAGGGTGACCTGATAGTCCTCGACTTCGCCGTCAGCCGCCGGACCGGTCGGTCCCAGGCCGCCGCTGGTGCTGAATCGGAACCGAGCAAAGCTGGTTCCAAGTACGATTGTGCTCGGCACGACAAAACTGACACTGTTAACTCCGGCCGCCAGCAGGACATTGGAGAGGACCTTCTCGCCGGCGTCATCAAAGTCGCCGTCAATGTTGTAATCGACAAACGCATCCAACCGGCCGGCCACGGAAGCCACGATCGACAGCGACTTGGTGCCGTTCCGCGACAATGCTCGATCAAACGTGACGCCGTCCTCGTCGTCCTGGTTGGTGAGATCGTCGCCGTCGGCGGCGAGTGAAGGCTGGCCCGTCGGCTCGGCGTCGACCCCGAGGCCGAGGAACATCGCCGGATTGATCGCGTGACTGGCGGCGTTGACGCCGGTCGTTGAATACGATGCCGGTGCGTCGCCGTAGTCGACACCATTTCCGAGGAAAACCGTGAACGTCGTCGACCCCAGATTGTTATTGGACTTCAAGTCGTTCCCCGCCAGGTCCCGAATCGCCGACGTAAATACCGTGGGGAATCCCGAAACGTCCGTTGCCCCGCGAATGACGACTTCGATACGTTCCTCGGTCGAGGTCGAGTAACCGCGCGTCGTGGTGCGAACGCCCGGCAGGTTTTGACCCTGGATCGCCGCGCCGATGGCCTGTGCAATCTGCACCGCGCTGGTTTGCGGGGTTGTATTGTCCGACGGCAGCACTCCGGCGACAAACGGAATCGCGATTCGACCGGCCCCAACGCCGGGCCGACCGGACAAGACCAGCGTGCTGTTCGTGACGGTCACCGTGTGGTCGACCGTGCCACCAAGTTGAACCCGCCCATTGCCGATATTGCGTGGCGCTAATCCCAGACCGGCAATCCCGGAAATCGCCGTGACCATCGCGTCGGCAATCTGTGTCGGAGTGGAAGTCGTGGTGAACGGCACCCGGACATTTCCCGTGGAAACAAGGTTGTTGCGATCGAACTCAAACGTCACGGCCGGGTTCGACCCGTTGCGGATGACAAAACGGTTGCCATCGCCGACGCCGGACGACGGAACCTGCAGAATGTACCCGGTTTCGAATTCGAATACGGTGTTGTTCACGGAAAACGAAACACCATCGCTGAGTTGGGTGCCGTCTTGCGCTCGGAAAACGTGCTGGTCCTTGTTGACCAGGTCGATGAAGTAAGCGCGATTTGTTTCCCAGACGCCCGCCAGCGGCTGCAGGCGAATCACGTTGTTGGTGGCGTCGTAATCGAAACTGTAGTCGACCCCTTCCAGCTGCAGCAAATTATCCTTCAAAACGAAGACTTTCAGGGCATCGACCGTTGAGTCATCGACGCCGACGCCATTGACCGGATCGGCCGGCTCGACGCCATCAACAAGTTGGATCGAGAATTCGGCCAATGGCAGATTGGGCAACTGCACAATCCCCTCGATACCGCTTTGATCGCGTGGGGTGGTGCTGACGGGTGCGGGACCGGTGAAGATCTCGTCCAGCGGTCCAATCATGCTCGCCACCGGACCCGAAAAATCGGCTCGATCGACCGCACCGCGGTCTTTGAACACATTGTTGCCGAATCCCGGCGGAGGATTGACGTTTGGGTCGTCGACGCGTAACAGGCCGAACAGATCGCGTTCGGGAGCGAGCACCGGTGACGGGTCGATTCCCAATGGATTGCGAACCGTAATCAGGCTGGCGCGATCGGTCAAGGAATCGATCGAACTATCGATCGCTCGCGATCCGGCGGCCAGATAGTAATTCTGTCCGGCGGCATTCACGAACAACGGATCGGTGCTCGATAGCAAGATCGGAAACGCTTCGTTGGTGACGCCAACATTATTGCCGCTGTTGTTCTGGTAAACCGTGCCACCGACGACTGTCGACTGGGAACTGGCGTCGATCACGATCGCCGTCGCGGTATTGGCGATCACGTTGTTCATCAACGTGGGACTGGCGTTGTTGTTCACCAGGATTCCGGTCGTACCGCCGACGATCGTGTTGTTGTAGATTCGGCCAAACGGAACGACGCCAGCGGCCGGGCTGACTTGACCGCTGAATTGAATACCGCCGGCAGTACTGCCGAAGATCAGGTTGTTCATCAGCACGACGCCCGGCACCAGCCGCTCGGTATTCTGCTCGCGAAGTACGCGCGTTTCGCCAGGGTGATTCAGCGAGGGTCCTCCGGCATACGGCACGCCGGCGTCCGATACGATTCCGAACGACGAGGTTCGCGAAATGATGTTGGAGCTGATCACGATCTGCCCCTGATCGCGGAACAGATTCTGGTCACCGTTCTCGTGATAGGTAATGAAGTCGGTTCGCCCCGGATCGCCAAAACTCACGCTCAAGCGATAAAAACCGGTGCTGCCATCCTGCGCCGTGCCCTCAATATTCGGATTGTAGAGTGTGAACGGAGCCACCACCGGCTCGCTGGTCCTGCCGCTGACACCGATCACATAGGTACCGGCCGAGAAAGCGGTGAACGACAGGAATGGATCCGCGCTGGGCAACTCGTCGGTGTTCACGCCCGCGTCATTGAAGGCCAGGGGCGTTCCCGCGGCACTGAAGACGGCGAGCACGGCGTCGAGCGAGGAACCGATCTCATCCGCATCGATATCGATCTGTACGGTCTCGCCCGCATTAAGGAACATGCGGAACAGGTCGACGTCCTGGCCTCGCTTGAGCGGGAAATTCGGATTGTCGCCGATGGTACCGGTGACGACGTACTTCGGCGAATTGCCACCGAGGATTCCGGTATCGGTCGCCGTCGCGATCGTGTCGTTCGATTCACCGACGGTCGTTCGCAACGTTCCCAAGGTGACGGGACCGTAGAGGTTGACGCGATTACTGGTGCTCGGCCCGACATTCACGACGCCGTCGGTGCCGTCGCCCAGGGATGCGGCAACTCCGGGGAGCTGCTGCGTCACGGGCTGACTGTTGATCGCGTCACGCATTGCCACGGCCACCTGCCAGTCGGCGTCGGACGGGTTGAAATCGATTGGGACGTTGCTCGGCGCGACACCAAAAGCAAGGTCACTGGGCCGAATGGAGAGATCGTTGTACTCGAACGTGACCACGCTGATCCCATCACTCAAGGTAAATGTCTCACCATCGGACAAACGGTCGCCGGACTGGGCGACGAGTGTAATCGCGTTCGCGAATCGGTCGTTGGTATCGAATGTCGCTTGAGGCGGGACGCCGTAGTCGGTCGATCGTCGGATCTCCAGCTGGTAGGGACCCTCCAGGATTTCGACACCGGGGTGCGTTGCCGGTCCGACAAACGACGTATCCACAGCCGATCCGGTCACCATCTCACCGCGCTCGGCGAAGCCGATGATGATGTCATCCAGATAGAATCCTTCGAAGACGTTGTTTTGACCGCGGCGATTATCGTTATAGCCGTGGCAAGATGTGCCGAAGCAATTTCCCGGGGGAGCGCTCGGTTGATCTCCCGGCAGCAGCGCGCTCTGCAAACCCAGCGGGCCTGAATTGACGACGGAATGGCCAATGACATGGATCAGATTGCCGTCCTGCTTGACGATGTCGACCGGATTGGAAAAGGAAATTGGCGGATTGCCCGTTCCGACGGTCAATGCGAGTTGGTTGCCGTTGATGATGATGCGGCGTGGTGTGGCCGGATTGATGGAAGCGGTAGCGCTGAGATTCGCGCTGTTGATCGCCGCCGCGACGACGGCGGCGGTATTCGCGGCCGTAAAGGTAGCGCTTGGCCCGAAGCGGATGGGGACCACATTGTCGCCCGGCACGCCGGTTCGCACGATGTTAATCAGCGCGGCGGAATTCACCGTCACCAGGTTGGTCTCGCCCAGGTTGATCACGCCAAACGGTTGGGTCGTGGGCGCGATGCCTGTTAGCCCCGAAGCTCCGATCGTGGTCGCGATCGCGCTGGCGATCGCATCGGGATCAGCATTGGCGGTAAACGGAATCGCCACGTTGCCGGGCGAGGTCACGCCGTCGTCATCCATTTCAAATGTTACGGTCAGCGTGCCGTCGCTGATCGTGAGCTTTTCCGCGTCCTGGACCTCGCCAGCACGCCCCAGCTGCACCAGCGATGTCGTCGTGAGATCGACGGAGTGCGTTGAGTTGCTGCCCAGGTCGATCTGGCCGGTGCCGGCGCCGAGATAGGTCAACGACAGACCATTGAAGCCGACGCCGTTGATCGTGCCGATCACGAGCGCCGCAATCTGGTCGACTGTGTTCAGGGAGGTAAATGGTATCGGCAGGTTGCCAGCGGTGATCGCGCCGTCGGAATCAAATTCAAACGTGCGGGTCAACGCACCATCGCTGATCGTGAATACCTCGCCGTCGCTGATCATGGCCGCGCCGAGTCGCGGAACCTGGATCCCTAACGCGCCGGGTACCGAGAACTGCACCGACTGGCTGACACCGGGGCGCCCCTGGACGGAAATCGGTGCGGAGTCAAATTTGATTTCCACGTCCGGGTTGGCATGCACCTGCAGTCGCGAACCGCTGAGCACATTGGCCACCAGGCCCATCGGCGCGCTTTGAGCCGCCGACTGAATCGCCTGCCGGAACTTGTTGGCGACGCTGAGAATGCTGTCGCCATCCGTGATATCCACGGCCACGTGGCCGGGCTCGATCACGCCGTCTTTGTCGAACTCGAAAACCACGCCATGCGTGCTGCTGTCGAAGAACCGGACCGTATCCCCATCGGCAATACCGCGGCCGGCCGCCAGCGTAATTACATAACCGCTGTCGAATTCGAAGGTGACCGACTTCACGCCGTCATCGAGCGAGAACTGGTCGCCGTCGTCGTAGCTCAAGCCGCTGGCGACGATCATTTCCTGGCTGTGGAACGCCGGTTCCAACGCCCGGTCGACCGCTGTGGCGACTTCCGTGGAACTCATCGTCTGATGCACGTTGACGGCAACATTGCCCGGATTAACACCAAGGTTGCCTTCCAGCACAACGCCCAGCTGTGCGAATCCCGGCGCCAGCCCTTGAACAACCGACGTGGCATTCTGCAGGTTCACACGGTTTCCCGACACGCGTGGAATGATCGACACCGGTCCGCTGAATTGCACGGCCGCCGCGATCTGTCGGGCGACATCGGCCGACGATTGCTGGGCGTCAAGGTACACGCGAACGTTGGTCGGATTGAGCAGGTTGTTGTCGGAATCGAACTCAAACGTAACCGCCGGAGCGACTCCATCCGTCACGGTGAACGTCTCACCGTCGTGGATCGCGGCCCCCGACGGCGGGACCAGTGTGTAGCCCATTTCAAATTCGAAGACCGTGGTATCAATCTGGAACATCGCTCCGTCGCGCAACGTGGATCCCGCGACCGCCCACAACTCGTCGCCGCTCGTGGCCGCATCGCCGACGTTCATATCGCCCGCGGCACTGAAGTCGAATCGCAATCGCACATGGTCCTGACCGGCAAATCCACCCAGCGGGACCCGCGCCTGCCGCCAGTTGTTCGAATTATCGAACAGATTGACGCTGGCCAGAGAATCGTCGTTGTGCGCGATCCGGACCCAGCGTCCATCCTCGCCGGCCACGAAGACCCGGATCGAATCCTTCTGGTCGGACGCGCTGTTGGAATCCTCGGTGTTCAAGTAATAGGTGAAATACAGCGTTGGCTGATCGGCGGCGGCGTACCCTTTCAGGCTGAACTCGTTGCTGACGATCGATCCGTCCGCCCCGCCCGGGAAATCGTACGAGCGCGGAACGCCGTTCACATTCCCTTGACCAAATACCAGACTGCGATTGCCGCACTCCGGGAACTGGTCGATCGGTGCACGCTGGGTGCAGGCGATATTGGGGTCAAGCAGTCCGAAACGACTCTGGTCGTAGCTGCTCAAGCGTCCGTGTCCGCGATCGAGTTGCCGTTCGTCCACCACAATCGGATCGCCGATATTCGCGGCGACGCCCAGCCGCACGTCCATCGGCGTGGCCCCGGTCGCAAAGGGCCGCAGCGTCGACTCGTGCCACAGGTTGCGATTCAGGGTCGTGAACGCGGCGCCTTGGACGCCGCCGTTGCCGAAGTCAAACCGCGAGTATTGGTCAAGTGGGGTATTGGAATCGATCTTGATAGAGACACTGGTCTGGCCATCGACCAGCACCGGTTGCAGCACACCAGCCGTATCGAATGCGTAGATCCGACCTTCGCGGGTTACGCCGAACAAGAGGTTATTGTACCGGCCGTTCTCGACACCCTGCGGTCCGGCGGACAGGCCCTCAAACTGAATCCCTTGCAGATCGGCGGCGGACGACTGGATGTAGGTCGCGGTCAAGCTCGATAACGGAGCCGCCGGCGGCACGTTCGCGAACAGGCTGACGTTCAGTCGGTACAATCCGCCGCGATTGCTGATCGCATAAATCTGATTGTTGACGGTGGCCAGGCCGGTAATGTCACCACCCGGGCCCTGACCGCCGGCGATAATCGGCGAAACGCGCCCGCTCGGCGTGGGGGGAGTGATCACCGTGACGCTGCCCGCAACATTGTCCAGCGTAACTTCGCCGCCATTGACAATCGCCGTCACGCCGGGGATGGCCGCGTTGTTGATCGCATCTCCGATCCGCTGCGCCATCCCGGGAACAGAGAACTGAACGTTGTTCGGCGAAATCAGGGTCCGGTTGGCGGCCACATCCTCCGCGCGGAACGGAATCGCAACATGCCCGGCCGACACGCCCGTTGCACTGAGCATATCGGTCCAGACCGGCACGCCGCGGAAGTCGGCCGCTTCGGCAATGGTGCGGCTCTGGTTCCCAGGGAACAAGCTGATCGGCGGGAAGTTGATCCGATCGAGGTCGTTGCTGGCCAGGAAGTTGCTCCGCGCATTCACGGCACCGACGAAGATATCGCCGACGGCGGCGCCGATCGCGAAGGCATCAAAGCTCTCTTCCACAGGTATCAGCACGAAAGGCTGGATTGCCATCAAGTCCACCACAGCCGAATTCGTGGTGAAACTCAAGAGCTGGCCATTGACGACCACTCGTCCGTACGTGGGATCAGCGGAGTTGGTGACCAGCTGCGTCGTAAAGCCGCCGACCCCGACAATCGCCGACTGCATGCTCTGTGCCACCTGGCGCGTCGTCGATGCGGCCGTGTACGGCACGCGGATATGGTTGGGCTGCACGGCGTTGTTGCTGTCAAACTCGAACACGAATGTGCCCACGCCGCCCGCTTGCAGGGTGAAGGTCGAGCCTTCGATGCCCGGAGTACTTCCCGGAATCGCCTGCAGGATCGGCGCCACGTTCGTGTCGCCCTCGACCACCAGATTCGCGCCCAGACCCGGGCCGACCGTTACCGTGCGATCACCGACAAACGACACGCGGTGGCCGACGACCGTCGCGGTGACACCCAGTCCGTTCGCGCCGTTCACCGCCAAAGCGATCTGGCCGGCGACGGCCGAGGCGTTCATCAATTTGTTGGTGATGTCGACCGTGATCGCGTTGGGATTGATTGGATTGCCGTTATTGACATTCGCGTCGACGAATTCGAAGGCGAACGCGACTCCGTTGAGACCGTTGACTGTGAAGCCCTGCCCTGGCTGGAAGCTGGCCGAACCGGCATTCACCACCATGACCGCGCCCGTATCAAACTGGAAAATGGTCTCGTCCCGCGTGCTGGTCGGATCCCGGTCCGGATCCAACATGAAAAAGTTGCCGTCGCGGATCACCCGTGCCGGATTGGTGACATCGATATTCTGCTGGACCTCCGGCCCGGCGTCGAATTCGAACGTGGTAGTGGTGAATCCATCGTTCACGTCGAAAGTCAACCGGTCCTCGACGTTGAACAGCGCTCGATTCGGATCCCCCAGCTGCGGAATCGTGGCTTCCGGCGCAAGCAGCTGGGCACCGGTCAGAATCTGGCCGACTTCCAGGATGTTGGTGGCAGCGCCGTCCAGGCGATCTCCGGCATCCGGCAGGGCCGTACCGAGATTCAAGCCGGCCTCGTCGTTCGTGAACCAATACATGATGTTACGCTTGGTCGACACGCCGTTGGCGATCCCCACGTCGCCGCGGTTACCGACGGCCAGGAATGTCTCCGCGCCGACGTTGGTTGCTCCCAGCGGGGCGAACGTCATGGCGTTGAATTGAATACCATAACCGACCGCGGTCCCGTTCACGGTATGTGCTTCGGTCGGAGCGGGCGGCGCGGCATTGTCCGACTCGTAGGTAATGATCCCGTCGTCGACGATGACGGTGGCGGCGCCGGTGCCGGTATCGAGCAGCAGGAGGTTGCCGGATGCGGCGTCGGAAGGCGTGTTAGGATTGCCCGTGTTTTCCACGTCCAGGCTGAAGGAGAACAACCGGCCGTCGCGCCGCATGGCGATGTCGCCGACGTCGAACGGGAAGAAGTCCCCGGAAAAACTGCCATTGGCATTGACGATCGTTTCGATTTGCCCAGTGAACGGATTCACGGTTGCCAACGTGGAACGATCAAAACGCGAGTTGTTGTCGAAGGTGATATAGAGTGGAATATCGCCCAGGGTGTAGTCGATCGGACTGTTGTTATCGAACAGGTTCGTCAGCTTCGGTGTGGCCAGCGTCGAATACGGATTCAACGGCTGATCCATTTCAAACAAGGCCTCGATATGGTCCTCGACCAGCCGGCCGATCGAGTTGATCGGTTCAATGCGCACAAACGGGTTGGCCGGGACTTTTGTCGTGAACTGGGCCAGCGCGCCGGGCAGCCGCGCATTGGAAGTCACCGCGATGAAATAGGGACCGGTGCCGCCGCGCGGGCCACTGGCATTTCCCGTACGCAGATTCACGGTGCCGATGAACGGATCGAGGGCGCCCACCGTTCCACGGCTCAAGTCGCTTACATTCTCGCCTGCCAGCGGCTGGGGGCGATCTTCCGCCACGTTGGAGTCGGTGCTGAACAGGACCAACCGCCCCGTACTGTCGTAAACCGAGAGGACCGTATCGGCCCGCGCCAATCCGTCGGCGTAATCGATGTCGAGCGTCGCACCGACCGTGTTCAGAATGTTCGTTTCCAATTCGGTGTAATCGATGTCCAAGCGGTACCAGTCCACATCGTTGAACGCCGTCAAATTGCCGGCCACACTGATCGCTCCCCGATCGGAATTCAGCAGATTGCCTAACGGTTGCGCGCTGGCGAATACGTCGTTCGCGGCGCTGGTCTCGGAAGCTTCCCCGCTGAGCGGAGAATGGGTCGGCTGACCGCTGATCGAGATTCCGACATTGGCGTAGCGGATATCGGCGAAATTGACCGAAGTGCCGCCAAACTCGTCAAGCTCCCGCAGTCGGATCTGCAGCTGATACACGCCCTCGGTCAGTCCGTTGCCCAGCTTGGCGGGGTCCTGCAGGTCGCTCAGCGGACTGCCCGCCTTGAGATTGCTCGAGCGCACGCGTACATGGTAGGTGTTGGTGGTGCCGACCGGGCCTGGCAGCACCACGCGCATGCCAGCGTCGCGCGGATTGGTCGTCCAGCGGTCGAGTCCCTCGAACGGAGGCGTCTTCTGCATCGGGAACGCCTTGGTGACTCCATCGGTGTAGACCGTTCGCAGTCCCGACTGTTCCGCGCCGGAATTATCCGATTGGGCCAGGATCGTTCCGGTGACGTCGATCAGTTCCACGACCGTGTCCAAAGCGTGCGTTGTGCGATCAATGTCCAGCCAGATTTCGGTGCCTGAATCAGCCGTAAAGCTGTAGACGTCGATGTCGTTGGTGGCGCTGAGATTGCCATGGATTGTGTAGCCGAGCCGGCGGTTTTCGTCGGCTGACTTTTCGCCGGAGCCGAGCCCGCCGAGGTATTGCGCACGCGACGGCAGAGAGTTCGATCCCGGAGAAACCACCTGCGTCGATTCGTTCTCGGTCACGATCGCCACGTTACGATCGTGTGCGAACTGTTCGATCTCGATTCCGTTCCAGTCCCCAGGACCCGCTGCAATGCCCGACGCCTGACGGACGATCGTACTGATCATCGCCGCGTTGAAACTGGTCGTGTCAAATCCACCCAGGCTGATCTGATTGAAGTCTCCGGCGATGCCTCCCGTGGCGAATGTCATGTCGACGTAGTCGGTAACGGTCGTACCCGACGCGGAGTTGATCACGCCACCCGGGTTCACGGAAAATCCGCCGCTGCCGTTCGCCACATAGGCGTTGCCCGAGGCGTCGATGGCCACGGCCGTGTTGCCGTTGCCATCGGAGATATCGATGTCGTAGATCCCTTCCAGAATAAACCCGGCGGTCGAGACCTGCGTCAACGTGGAAGCATAGGTCAGGTTGGGAAATATTACATCCCGGTCTTCGTTGGTGACGAGCAGGAAGAACTTCGAGGCGGTAGGGCGGATGGGGTATGTTTTGATCGCGAGGTCGATGGCGGAATAACCGTCCTCCGTTGCGCCGGTATCGACCAGGCTGCCCACCGCAACCGCATACTCGGCGGCGCTTCCCATCAGCGCGCCGTTCGCGCCGAGCGGATGGGGATGTCCCGGCTCGTGGATCGTATCGCCGCCGAAACCGACCAGCCCGTAGCGATTCGGCTGCAGCGGATCGATGCCGATGCCGCGTGCCTGCAGCCCCAATTCGAGTTCGCGAATCAACTGGACCGAAAATTGCTGCGCGAAGGCCATCGATCCGGATTCGTCCATCAAGACGATAATGTCGGCGGTCGTGGGCACCGTACCGGGACGGCAAGCATGCGAATTGTCGGTATCGTTCTGCGGATCGCCCTCGGGCGTGTAACCGGCGCCGACCGTGCAATCGTGCAGCGATGTCATCACGACCGGAAATCCCGGCTGGCCGACGACATTCAGAATTCCGCCGATCCGATCGGTGGTTTCCAGAGGACGGCCGTTGACGATGAAACCGGCAAAATCGGCGACCCCGGGATTGGTTCCTGCCCGGTCGAGGCTGAGCAACTTCAGCACCAGGCTTTGCTGCGGACTGCTCTCCAGCCGCACGCCGCCATAGGTGTGGAAATCGTTAACGTAGATCCGTTCTCCCAAGACATGCACGATATCGACGTCGTCCATCACGACTTCGGTGCTCACCGTCTCGCCGCGTACCACCATGCCGTTGATATCGTTGTTGTCGAGCCGGTTCTCGCGGATCAGCGGTCCCTGGTTGTCGTGGTACTTGGGACTCCGGTCGACGCGGCCGGTCGAACGGCCTGGATCGGCATGCAATTGGAAGTCGAGCGCATTCACATTGATCGAAATCGCCGGCCCTTTGTTGTCCTGGAACGTGTTCGCCAGGATCGTCGGCTGGGCGCCGCGGACGAAAATCGTTCCCGCGTCGTTGAATCCCCGGCCGAAGCGATCGGTGGGGGCCTGTCCACCCAGACCGATTTGATTCCGTTCAAACAATGTATTGGCGACCCGCGCATCGGACTGGTGGATCTCGATCGGATTAAAGGCGGCGAAGGTCCCTTCCACCCGCGACAGTCCGCCCGCGTAGGCGATGACCGCGTTGTCGATCGAGGCCTGGCTGTAGGGGCCGATCGACAGCCCGCCCCAGTCACCGATCCGTGCGGCGTTAGGATTGTTAGCGGAAATTTCGGTGTTCTGCTCACCGTCATTCTTGGTCAGGAACGTGCCGCCCGCGCCAAACCGATCGTCGGCCAGCGCGGTGAGGATCGTCTCCAACCCGCGTTGTCCCTCGACAATCAGTTGTCCGCCCATATTCGTCGAGATCACCGAGCCGCTCATCTTGACCACCAGGGCCGGATCGATCGCCAGCCGTGCGTCCAAGCGGGGCCGCTTGCCTCGAACCCGCTCGTCAAGGATCGCGTTCAACGAAGCGCCGGAATCGGTAAAATTGGTGTCGGTGCTGTTGATCTGGGCAATCAAACTGTAAGGGCTGTTCGGACCGACCGCACTGCGGTAGATCCGTCGAGCGACGAAGCCGGCGGGAGCCGTCAACAGATTCGACAGCCGCACCCGGTCGCCGTTGGCAACCGCCACGTTGGTGGTCGGCGACGAAGGCGGGCCCTCATTGCCTGCGGCATCAACAAACGTCATCCGGTAGTTGTACGATCCGCCGCTCAGCGTTCCTCCGCCGATCAGCCGCGTGACGACGACCAGGGCCAGCGACGGCTGATTGATCTCTTCCAGAGGTCCACCCGGTGTGCCGTCGATCACCAGGTTCTCCGGCAGAACGTGCACGATGTCACGATCATCGAAGCGGGCGGAAACGGTCAGCCTGCGCAACGAATTGCCAGCCGGTGTCGCCACGCGCACCGCAAGTCCATTGATGGAATTCGCGTTTCCATTGGCATCGGCAAGTCGATTGCCATGGATGTCCGGGCCCACGCGATCGTAGTCGGCGGTAAACACGACCCGTTGGAATTGGGGCGTCGTGAACGTTGTTTCCTCAAAACTGTTGGGAGTGGCGGAGATGGCGGCATCGGCACTGAACAGAATCGAATTGAAGGAGACCGTGGGCCGCGCGTCGACCAGATGGATCGGGCTGATAATCTGCGCGACCGAATCGACGACGACGTTGCCGCCGCCGTACCGAATGTCGGCGTGGTTGACGTGATTCAGGAACACACCCTGCCGTTCCCGGTCGACCCGCGACTGGTCGGCGGCGTCGATGTCCCGTCGGAAAATCAAGCCGCCCCAATTCCCTGGCGACGGAAGCGTCGTATCCGGATTGGTGTCGCGACCGATCGTGGCGTCGTCGTACGACGTGAAAAAGACGCTGCGCTGGGGCGTGCCAAGCACCTGCAAAGCGCTGCCGCTGCGATCGATGCTGGCGGAGGAACTTCCCACGCCCAGACTCCCCCGTCGCAGCTTGAAGATCGCGCCCGCATCGACCATCATCGTGACACCACGCGGTATCTCCAGCGCGGCGCCGTCCGACAAGGCAATGCCCCGCGCATCAAATCCGATCTCGTAAGCGAAGTTGTCGGTCAGCGTGACCGGATTGTTGTCCGTGCCATCGTTGCCCAATACGCGCACCACCTGCCCGCTCTGCGCCGTGGCCATCGCCGACGCCAGATTGTTCCGCGGGCTGGTCAGCGAACCACCGCCATTGGACGGCGAGGACTTGTCGACAAAGATGGTGTTGAGCGGGTTGACGGCCCGGAACCAGAAGTTGTTGACGCCTCCCGGCTTCCCGTCGGCGTCCCCGTCCAGAGCCACCCCGGTCGCATCGGTGATGCTGGAGGTGGCACGCGGCCGGAAGTTCAACCGCAAATCGTATTCGCCTTCCGACCTGCCGCCGATCCCCGTATCCTCAATCGTCGGATCGTAGTCGTCATTGCCGCTGGCACTGACACCGATCCAGTAGGTGCCCGGTTCCAGCTGCAGCTTGATCGCCGAGTCATTACTGTAATAGTCGTCGTTCTGCGATAGCAGCTCCTTCTTTTTGCCCACGACCTGCCCGGCACTGTTCTTGACATCGACTTCTTTCCATAACCGCAGTACCGTATTGAGCAGGCTGGAGTCATAGCGCCGCTCCGCGATCGTCTCGGCCGAAAACAGGCCCACCGAGTTCACCTGAAACTTGTACAGGTCGATATCCTTGCCCTCGGGACGATAGACATGCTGCAAATGGATCACATCCGAGGGGCTGGGGAATACCGGTTCCACGCGGTTGTCGAACCGCAGATCGGACGGGTTCGTGCCCTGCTGGCTGTTGACGTTGCTCAACGGATTCGTCGTCGGTGGGGGGCCGTCGTTACCCATTAACGAACCGGGCGGCAATTCGAACGAATCACCCAATCCCAGAATATGGAACAGCTCGTGGGCGAACCGCTGCTGCCAGGTCTGCCCATATCCGTCCGTCCAGGCCTCGGCATTATCCAGGACCACCGCGGCACCCATCGCGGAATTGCCGGAAATGCTGTAGGGGAATCCTTGCCCGGTCGCGATCAATGGGTTGACGGCTCGCATGTCACCCGTCACGACGATGAAACCTTCTTTCGCCGATTCGACAAACTGCACGCCCGCAACCTGGCTGATCCACTCAAAAACTTCGCGGGCCCGGGCCATTTGATTGGCCGTGATATTGTTGAACAGCGGATTGCCGCGTGGGTCAAAACCGTAGTCCGAGCGGAAATTGTACTTGTACGTCGTCACCCCGGCGTTGGTATCAACGCTGCCTTGGGGCAGATGCAACTCGTCAGGAATGTTGATTTCGCGATGCCCAGGCTCGGCAACGTCCCCGGGCAATTGCAGCGGATAGACCTGCGGGTCGATCGCCGAACTGTAAATCACGCCCTGTGTGCCCAGCACGCCGACGTCCAGCGCCGTTTCAAAACTCGAACCCAATCCGCCGGTGAATTGCAGGCTGATAGGCGAATAGTTGATATTCGGCGTGGCGATATCGGTGCCGGCGTTTCCCGCGGCGATCGAGGCCCGAACCAGGGCGCTGGCGGCGACGTCGGAATTGATCGCATTCACCAACTGCGCCGCGGTGGTCTTGCTGCCCACCGAGTTGTTCAGGACCACACTGACCCGATTCGCGAACACCGAGATCGTCGGCGTAACGCCCGCGCCCAAATTGGCCTTGGTCACGACGACCGCAATTCCATGGCCCGCCTCACCCGAAGGGACGGCGTCAAATCGCAAAGTGACCTGCCCGGCGGAATTAAAGTCGGACGTAGCCGTCGCCGACGGCCGCAACTGCAGCGGCACCGGCGGCGCTGATTCATTCGTGCCGATCCTCAGGCGATAGGTTCCCGGTCCGGTCGGCAACAGGTCCAAGTCGGTGGCGAACGTCAACACCGCCTTGTCGCTCACCGGGTCGTACGACACCGACGTCGGTAAGATCGGGGCGCCGTCGTCGGTGTTCTCCACCGTGTCCCGAGTGAAAATCAATTGATAGAACGCCGGATTGACGACCGAGGGGTTCACTCCCAGTTGCCCCGTCTGCACGGGAGTGGGAAACAGGTCGTCGTTGTTGAAGTAGACGTCGATTTGGTTGCGACGCTGCGACAATGCCCCGTTGACGGCCCGATCGACCGGTTGCGGTACGATCGCGATCACCTGCGCCCCCAGGTCCAATTCGAAATCACGCTGGAAATTCCGGCCGTTGTTAAACGGCTCGCCCCGCCGGTTGAGCAACGTCAGCGGCCCGCTGCCAAAAATATCGACGTGGTACTTGTCGTCGACCAGCGTCTCTTTGAACCGCAGTACCGCCTCGCGGTCGGCCTGCCCGCGTCCCGCATAGCCCGGTACGATCAGGACGTCATTCGAGCCGGCCAGCGTCAAAGTCGTGCCATTCACGACGTTCGTCGCAATGTCGACCGTGCGATTGCCTGAAATGATCGCAGCCTGCAGAACCGCGGAGGCCGCCGTATTGCCGTTAATCGCGTTCAGCAGTTCGGTGGCCGTCGATTTGCTGCCCGTGGAGTTGTTGAGGGTGACGGTGACAATCTTGTTGGATACGACGACCGTCGGCTTAATCCCCGTCCCCAAATTGCCTTTATTGACGATCAGCTGCGTCCCATTCCCCGCCTCGCCCGACACCGTCGCCGTAAAACGGAATCGTACCGCGTTGGAAGATCCCAAATCGCTGACCACCGACGCGGCGTTAGCACCCGTCAAGGTTAGCGGCGAATAATTGATCGCCGGCAACGAGATGTTCGTCGCCGCCGAACCCTGACTCACGGACGCCACCAACAGCGCCGAGGAGTCCGTGTTGGCATTCAGTGCATCGACCAACCGCTGACCGGTTGTCGGAAACAGTGTGCTCGAATTCAATACGACGGCGATCGATCGACCGGTCACCGTCACACGCGGTGCCACGTTGTTGCCTAGATCAGCCTTGCTGAAGGTCAGGCTGATCCCGTTCTGCGTCGGCCCCAGTGCCTTGGCGCGAAACGTGAGTTCCACCGCCCCAGCCGTGCCAAAATCCGATGACACCGTCGCCGCTGTAAACTGATTGTCGAGTCCGGACCGCCAGACTTGAATATTGCTCACCGTGGCGAAATCGAGCTGGGTGGCTTGATCAAACTGAAATGTCAAATCCAGCGGCGCGACGTTGAGAATCTCTCCCTGCGATAATAAATGTCCGTCGTCAGGTTGGATACCGACAAGCTGCGGCCCTAACGCCATCAGCCTGCGATCCTCGAGCGACTCAAGTTGGAGACCGCGCATAAGTCGTCGGCGAAGTACGTCCTTGCCTCGCAACGGGGATCGCTTGGAACCGGAATGGACTGAACGTCGGGATGTCATGAATTGCCTCTTTACTTGTCACCCTTCGACTTGGGCCGCCGCCAATGAGCCCGGTCTGTCCGGAGCCAAACCCTTGGCAGCGTACCAGTTTGCGTAACCAGTTCGCCCCGTTTCAACGAGCCTGGGTCGCCCGTGAAAATGGGTAAAATAGACAAACCGTCCGCAGATTGTGGCTAATAAAGTCGGATTATAATTGCCCGGTAACCCATTGCAATGAAATTGCTTACTTCGACTTACGGCCGATTCCGGCCGGCGACGGTCGTACGTTTGGGGGGAGTTTTTCTGTGCGGTTGAAATCAGTCAACATGGATGGAACTTTCCTTGCAATATCAGTCCGGGAATGTGATAATCGAGCCAACACACCGGCCCCGATCCGAGGCTACCTAGGGTCCATTTGCAATGGAGCACGGGTTCAGACTCGACCCGACTGCGGGCCAGAACTCATGCCAGAAACATGATTGCCGCGAACGGTTTGTGATCAGGAATCGAGTTGGAATGACCTGATTCCGGGCACCTCCACCCGCCATGCCGAAAGAAAGGACTTCCATGCGTCGCGCGTTACTCATCGTCGCATTGTTTGGTTTCTGCAACAGCGCGGTCGCGGATTCAGCGACCCTCAAAGCGCCAGGACTCGGCAGCCCAGGGACCTTGACCGGATTGCAGATTGAGACCGGTCGAGCCAAGGAAGGCCGTTTCGTCCTCGCGGGCCGGGATGCGGCTCAGCAACTGGTTGTCACGGGGAATTACGATTCGGGGCAGGTCCGCGACCTCACCGCCCAGGCTCAGTTTCTGGCCGTACCGGAGGGCATTGTGACCGTGGAAGCCGGCGGCTATGTCACACCGCTCAAGGAAGGTGACGTGCAGATCACCGCGACGCTCAGCGGGGGCCTGTCGGCATCCATCCAGGCGACCGTGACGAATATACAAAATGATATCCCGATCAATTTTCCGAATCAGATCGTCCCGATTTTCACCAAATTCGGTTGCAATGGCGGCGGTTGCCATGGTAAGTCCGGCGGACAGAACGGTTTCCGGTTATCGTTGCTCGGTTTTGAACCGACCGAGGATTACGAATACCTGGTCAAAGAAGGACGTGGAAGACGACTTTTCCCGGCGTCCCCGGATCGCAGCCTGTTGTTGCAGAAAGCGGCGGCCGTGCTGCCTCATGGCGGCGGACACCGAATTGATCTGGCCTCGCCGTCGTATCGGTTAATGCATCGCTGGATCGAGCAAGGGATGCCGTACGGGAGGGAGACGGACCCCAAGGTCGTCGGAATCGACGTTCTACCGCCGGAGCGGTTAATGGACCGCGACACGGTCCAGCAACTCGTTGTTGTGGCCCATTTTGACAATGGACTGACCGAGGACGTCACGCGGATGACGCAGTTTGATTCCAACGATGCGGAAATGGCGGAGGCGTCGGTAACCGGCTTGATCCGCACCGGACAGCTGGCGGGAAGTGTCGCGATCATGGCCCGTTACCAGGGACATGTGGGCGTATTTCGAGCCACCGTGCCGCTGGGCCTGCCTGTCGAGAACCTGCCGCCCACAGTGAACTTTGTGGATGAGGAGGTCTTCAAGAAACTGAAAGCGCTCGGGCTGCCCGCCTCGCAACTGGCCGACGATGCGACCTTCCAGCGACGAGTTACGATCGATGTGGCCGGACGGCTTCCCACGTTGGCGGAAGTCGAGGAATTTCGCAACGACAAGGCGGCCGATCGCCGACTGCGGCTGATCAACCGCCTGTTGGATAGCACGGACTATGCCGATTTCTTCGCAAACAAGTGGAATGCGATTCTCCGTAACAAGCGTCGTCAGGACGCCGACAAGGGCGCCACGTTTGCCTTCCACGACTGGATCCGCGAGAGTTTCCTCCACAACAAGCCCTACGATCAGTTTGTGCGCGAAGTGCTGACCGCTTCGGGCGAGGTGGGCCGCAATCCACCCGTGGCTTGGTACCGCGAGGTGAAAGATCAATCGGCGCAAGTGGAGGACACCGCGCAGCTGTTCCTTGGACTGCGCATCCAATGCGCCCGTTGTCATCATCACCCATTCGAGAAATGGAGCCAGCAGGATTACTACGGCTTTTCGGCATTTTTCAGCCAGGTTGGACGCAAAAAAGGCTACCTGGCGAACGAGGAACGGATTTTCCACCGTGTCGGAGTCGCCCAATCGCGTAATCCGAAAACCGGCAAGGACGTGAAACCGACCGGACTGGGCTCCTCCACCCTGCAGCCGTCCGCCGATGTCGATCCGCGGGTATTGCTGGCCGATTGGATGTCCGATCCGTCCAATCCCTTCTTTGCCAAATCGGTGGTGAACCGCTACTGGAAGCACTTTTTCAGTCGTGGCCTCGTCGATCCGGAAGACGACATGCGCGTCACCAATCCGGCTTCGAACCCCGCGCTGCTCGACGCGCTGGCCAAGGACTTTGTCGAACATCGTTTCGATCTCAAGCACCTGGTGCGGACAATCTGTTCTTCGAGCATCTATCAGCTGAGCGCCGAGCCCAACGAGTGGAATCGGGATGACAAACAGAATTTTTCGCGATTCTACCCCAAACGACTGAACGCCGAAGTTCTGCTGGACGCGATCGATCAGGTCACTCTGTCGGCCACCAATTTCGGACCGATCCCCGCGGGGACGCGGGCGATCCAGTTACCGGACAACGGGTTCAGCTCCTATTTTCTGACGGTGTTCGGTCGCCCGGAATCAAGCAGTGCCTGCGAGTGCGAACGATCCTCGGAGGCGAACCTTGCACAGAGCCTGCATCTGCTGAATTCCGCCGAGATTCAGGGCAAGCTGACCGCGGCTAATGCTCGAGCCGACGTCTTGGCCAAAGATGCGCAGCGCGCTCACCCGGAAAAGATCCGTGAACTCTATTTGTCGACCTTTGGTCGCGAGCCGAGTTCGGACGAAACAGCGATTGCCATCGCGCACCTGGAGAAGAATGTCCAGGACCCCAAACGGGCCTACGAGGACATCGTTTGGGCTTTGATTAACACCAAGGAATTCCTGTTCAATCATTGAAGACTGTTCCACCCTTGAAAAGACAATAAACCCCCCGTCCAACCATCCACCCGCCCGAAAATTGTTCGACCAATTTTGGTACCGCAATTAGCATGGAGCTTGTTCCCGTTCGAGCAGTCTCGAACGGGAACCCAATTGGGAAAACCGCCGCGTTCCGATGACCCTGGGCGCGCGCCTACAAAGGAACCAACTCATGCGCAAACGCTTGCGCCTCGCCGCTTTTCCGGTGCGCTCGGTCCTGGCATTGATCCTTGCGCAGTCCATCGCCGCGGATCTGACCGCCCAGCTTCCGACGCCGCAACTCACCTCGGTATTTCCACCCGGAGCCAGCCAGGGAAGTTCCCTGGATCTGGCGGTGGCCGGCGCCGACCTTGATGATTCCGATCGTTTGATCTTCACCCATCCGGGGATTACCGCGACCGCGAAATTTGTAGAGCCGACCGAATTCAGCAAGGCACGTACCCCGGTCGCGGGCTCCTATCGGGTTACGGTTGCCCGCGACGTGCCGCCGGGTAATTACGAGGTCCGAGCGATCAGCCGCTTTGGCGTATCGAATCCGCGGATGTTTGTGGTCAGCGCGGTGGAGGAGTTGCAAAAGGCGGCCGACAACACCCAGCCGGACAAGGCGATGGAAGTCCGTATCGGGTCGGTAGTCAACGGACGGGTCGCCGCCAACACGCGCGACTTCTACAAGGTTAATCTCCAGGCGGGACAGCGCGTCTTGATCGAGTGTCTGGCGCAGCAGATCGATTCTCGGATGGACGCGACCCTGGTGCTGTACGGTCCTGACCGCAAGGAAATCGTGCGCAACCGCGATTTCCGTAATGCCGATCCACTGATCGACTTTACGGCCCCCGCGGCCGGAACCTATACCATCGCCGTCTATGATTTCGTGTACGCCGGCGGGCCGGACCATTTCTACCGGTTCTCGGTGCACACGCGACCCTATGTCGATTTTGTATTCCCGCCTTCGGGTCGGCCCGGCACGACGGCGATGGTGACGGTTTATGGTCGCAACTTGCCCCTGGGACAGCCCGACGAGCAGCTCAAAGTAGACGGCGCCCCGTTGCAGAAACTGACGATGCCGGTCGCATTTCCCGCCGACGCTTCCAGCGAATTGCTGGCCGTCAATGACGCGATCGCGCCGCGCGCCAGTTTGTTGGACGCCATTGAATTCCGTGTCGCCGGTACGATCCCGCAATCGATCCATCTCGCGCGAGAGCCGGTGATTCCCGAAACGGAACCGAACAACGGCGGCAGCGCGATCCAGTCGATTACGGTCCCCTGCGAACTGGTCGGGCAATTTTATCCGGCTGCCGATGTCGATGTTTTTCAGTTTGACGCCAAGAAGGGGCAAGTATTCGCGATGGAGGTTCTTGCGCACCGGATGGGCCTGAACAGTGATCCGCTGTTGCAGGTTCAGCGTGTCACCAAGAACGAAAAAGGGGAAGAAACGGTTGCCGAAATCGCCACCGTGGACGATCCGGGCGATCGCAACAGCCGCATCGGCTCCGATTTCGATATTTCAACCGACGATCCCACCGTCCGTTTTACCGCTCCCGAGGATGGCGTTTACCGGCTGATTGTCCGCGATCAGTTCGGCGGTGCGCGCAACGACCCGCGTTACATTTACCGCGTGGCGATCCGTGCGCTGGCGCCGGACTTCCGATTGGTCGCGGTTCCGCAACCGTTGCTGTCGCCACCCAATCCGCAGGTTTCGCCGCTAGGCACATCCATTGCGCGCCGCGGCGGCACCTCCGTGATTCCGGTGCTGATCGACCGCCGTGACGATTTTCGCGGCGAGGTGCAGTTGAGCGTGGAAGGACTGCCTCACGGCGTTTCCGCGCCCTCGGTGATTGCCGCGGCCGACGCGACGAACATCCAATTGGTGCTGGTCGCGAGCGAGAGTGCGGAATCCTGGGTCGGGCCGATCTGGATCGTCGGACGATCCCAGGTCGGAGACCGGGAAGTGGTCCGGCAGGCGCGGGCCGGAGCCTGTGTCTGGGGTACGGGGAATCGCCAGGCCCAATTGCCGGAATTCCGCGCCACGCGGCAGTTGATCCTGGCGGTCTGCGGGAAAGACCTCGACCCTGCCCTGGTGCAGAGCGAGGAGAAGATCTGGGAAACGTCGCTTGGCGGCACGCTCACGATCCCCGTCAATCTGACGCGACGCGGCGAATACAAAGAGGCGGTCAAACTCGTCGCAACCGGCCTGCCGGGCGAAATCAAGCCGGGCGAGTTGAATTTGGACGCCAATACGGCCACCGCCAATCTGGCGGTGCCGATCGCCAATCAGAATACCAAGCCGGGTATCTACACGTTTACGTTACGCAGTGACTCGAAATTCAAACATGTGCGCAATCCCGACGCGATCCGATCCGCGGAGGAGGACCAGCAACTCGTCACCCAGCTTCAAATGCAGGCCGACGCCCGGCTCAAGGAGACCACCGCCGCAAAGGACGCCGCGGTAAAGGCAGCCGAGGAGGCACTGAACGGATTGAAGCAGGCCGAACAGACGAAAGTGACGGCGGCGACCGCGGCGCAGCAGTCGGCCGAAGCCGCGAAATCGGCCGCGGAGAAACTGGCTGCTGCCAAGGAAGCGGCGGCCAAGGATACCACGAATCAGGCCCTGGCCGACGCGGCAGCGGCCGCTCAGAAAACGGCGGACGACGCGGCCGCCACCGCCAAGACCGCTGCCGAACAGTCGGCCGCCGCGGAAAAGACGCTCGCCGAGTCGCAGGCCAAATCGAAGGCGGCGGACGAAGCGAAAGTGAAATCGGAGCAAGCCGCCAAGGAAGCACAGGACAAGTTGAATCTGCTCAATCAGAAGAAACAGGAAGTCGACAAGCGGGTCAACGACACGAAGCAGGCGAATCAACCCAAAGATCTGAACTTTGCCATCGTCTCGACGCCGATCAAGATTCGCGTGGTTCCCACGCCGATTGCGCTCGCAGCACCAGCTCCGGTCCCGCCGATCAAGCAAGGCGCGAAAGCGGAACTGGCTCTGAAGATGGAACGGCGCTACGGGTTCGGCGAAGATCTCGAATTGACATTCGAGGCGCCGCAAGGCGTCGCCATCACCGCCGCGAAGGTCGCGGTTCCCGGCGCTCAGGCCGACGCCAAACTGGAACTGGTCGTCGATAAGGCGGTCGCGCCCGGCGACCATGCTTGCACGGTGCGCGCCAAGGGAAAATTCAATAACGTGAATATCGAAGGATCACTGGCCGTTATCGTGAAAATTGAAAAGGCCGAATAGACGCAAACTGAATCTCGACGCAGAAGTTAGAGGGAAGACCGCATATGAATCGACAATGGATAACGATCGCTTTGGCAGTCGCTGCAGTCGCTACAGTCGCCGCAATCGCCGGTCCGCTAGGTGCCGAAGAACCGATGCCCTTGGCGGTGGCCGATATCAAGCATCCCGAGCCGGTCGATTTTGAAAAGGAGATTCTGCCCATCCTGCGCAGAAACTGTCTGGCCTGCCACAGCACGACCGATCACGAAAACGATCTGATTCTGGAAACGCCTCAGACGATCCTCAAAGGCGGAACGGCCGGCGCCGCCGTCGTCGCCGGCAAATCGGCGGAGAGCCTGATTTTCCAGTTGGCGAGCCATCGCAAAGACCCCGTCATGCCCCCCAAAGGCAACACGGCCAAGGCGAAGAACCTGATGCCGGAGGAACTAGGCCTGTTGCGGCAGTGGATCGATGAAGGCGCCAAGGGTCAGGTACTGGGCACGGCCGGCCCCGTGTCCTGGCAGCCGCTGCCGGCGGGTGTGAACCCGATCTTCGCCGTCGCCGTCTCGGCCGATGGGCAGTTCGCCGCAGCCGGTCGCGCCAATCAGATTTTTGTTTACCACCTGCCGAGCAAGCGCGAGATCGGCAGACTTACCGACCCGTCGCTCCTGGAAGGCGGCGTCTACAAGCAGCCGGGCGTCGCGCATCTCGATCTGGTTCAGGCGTTGAAATTCAATCCTGCCGGGGACCTGTTGGCATCCGGAGGATTCCGCGAGACAAAACTCTGGCGCCGTGTTCCGACGACGCGGAAGGTGCAGTTCTCCGGCCTGGAATCACCCCCGCGATCGATGGCCGTCTCGGCCGATGCCAAGTGGGCCGCCTTCGGTGAGGAAAATGGCAAGATCAAGCTATTCGAGCTGGCCAGCGGCCAGGTCGCGAAAGTTCTGCAAGGCCACAGCGGACCGGTCACCGGTCTGCGGTTCCAATCCGATGGATCGCGTCTGGCGTCCGTATCGGCCGACAAGACTCTGCGGATCTGGAACCTCGGGGACGGCCAGATCGTCGGACAGATCGAAGCGCCTGCCGCTTTGACTTCGGTCGCGATCGTCGGCGAAGAGAAACTGGTGGCGATTGGCGGCGCCGACAATTCGATCCGGCTCTGGGATCTGGCGGCGATCACCGCGAATCCTAAACCGGCCGAGCCTCCCAAGCCGGTCAAGGAATTGCCGGGACATGGAGGCCCGGTCACCAGTCTGCAGCCCGCCGCCGCCGGCGCTGAACTGGTTTCCGCCAGCCATGATGGCACCGTCCGTGTCTGGAACGTTGCGGCCGGTAACGTGGTCCGGCAAATGGCCCACGGCGCGCCGGTTGAATCGATTGCGCTGCGTACGGACGGCCAACGACTTGTCTCGGTCAGTTCGAACAACACCGCCAAAACCTGGAATTACGCGGATGGCAAGATGCTGGCTGAAGTGAAAGGTGACTTCCGCGAACAGATTCGCCTGAACGACCGCACGCGTTCCGTGGCGCTTTCCAAGCGGAATGTCGAATCGGCGAAGAAGGACCTCGAGGAGGCGAACAAACGCAAGACGGCCGAAGAAGAGAACGCCAAGAAGGCGAACGAGGCGGTACCCAAGGCGGAAGAGGAATTCAAAAAGAAGGACGAAGCGGCGAAACAACCTGTCGCGGACAAAGAAGCGGCGGACAAGGCGCTGGCCGACGCGGTCGCCGCGAAAACGGCGGCCGAGACGGCAAAGAAAAACGCGGACGAACTGCTGCCCAAAGTGACCGAAGCCGCCACCAAGGCCAAGACCGAGTTGGACGCGGCGGTCAAGCTGGCCGCCGACACGGTTGCGGCGGCCAAGCAAGCCGAGGAAAAACTCGCGGCAGCCAAGGAAGCCGCCGCCAAAGACACGACCAACCAGGGACTGGCCGACGCCGTCAAGGGGGCGGAAACCGCCAAGGCCGAGGCCGACGTCAAAGCGAAGTCGGCCGCCGACGCCAAAGCGATTGCCGAAAAAGCGAACGCGGATGCCGAGGCCGCCAAGACGGCTGGCGAGGAAGCCAAGAAGAAAGCCGACGAAGGACTGACGAAGGCCACCGCCGACCATACCGCGGCTGACCAGAAAGTCAAGCAAGTCGGTCCGGTCGCACAGAAAGCGATTGATGAGCGTTCGGCCGCCGATCGGGCCTGGAAAGCGGCGCAGCGGGCGGTGGAACGGGCAGCGGAAACCGTCAAGAAAGCCACCGAAGTGGTGCCAGGCTTCGAGGGCGAAATGAAGAAAATGGAGCAGGCGTCGCAGCAGGCCGATGCCGCACTGGAAGCCCAGAAGAAACTGGCGGCGGAAAGTGAAAAGCCGCTGCGTGCCGTCGCCTTTACGCCCGATGGCCTGTCGTTCGCAACCGGCGGCGACGACCAGTTGATTCACACCTGGGATACGGAAACCGGCGCGGCGATCGACCGTATCGAAGGCCAGGGAGGGGTCACCAACCTGCTGGCCTATCTGCCGGATGGCACGCTGATCGCCGCGTCCGCCAATCAGGCGATCGTCGTCTGGGTGCCGCAATTGGACTGGAAACTCGAACGCTCGATCGGCAATCCCAACAGCCCGGAGTCGTTCGTCGATCGCGTGACGGCGCTCGATTTCAGCCCGGACGGCAAAGTCCTGGCCACGGGCGGTGGCGAACCTTCGCGCTCCGGTGAAATCAAATTCTGGAACGTCGAAAACGGTGGACTGATCTCGACGCTCAAGGACCCTCACAGCGATACCGTGCTGGGCCTCGAATTCTCGCCCGACGGGAGCCAGATTGCCAGTTGCGGCGCCGATCGATTTGTGAAGATCCATCAGGTTGCCGACGGGAAATTTGTTCGCTCCTTTGAAGGCCATACGCACCACGTCCTGGGTGTGTCGTGGCGGGCGGACGGCCGGGTGCTGGCGAGCGCCGGCGCCGATTCGGCGATCAAGGTCTGGGACGTCCGCACCGGGGATCAGCAACGTACGATTCAAGGATTCGGCAAGGAAGTTACCTCGATCCGATTCGTCGCCGAAACCGATAACGTTGTGGCATCCAGCGGCGACAAGACGGTACAGGTGAAAAATGCCGCCAATGGGGGCAATGTCGTCGGGTTGGGCGGCGCGACCGATTTTGTCTACGCCGCGGCGGCGACCGGAGACGGCAAGTACTTCGTTGCGGGCGGCCAGGACAGCGTTGTGCGCATCTGGGCTGCCAATGGACAGGCCTTTGTCAGCTTCGAACCACCCAAACCGGCAACTCCCGGCGGATAGCATTCGTTGCCGCAAGTTCAATCGTTGACCAAACGCGACTCCCAAAACGCAACGGCGGACGTGTCGCGGGAAGCTCCGGTGTTTGGCGGCAATCGGTTCCCCCGCGCTGGGCTCGACCGTGTCTCGCGGAAGCAACGAACGCGAAAAGCCGTCGCTGCGATCCGCCGCCACAAACTGTCGATATTGCGGCGGCCCGAATAAAATGGAACAGGAACCGCAGAACGAAAGCGCCGTGCCGCCCAATCCACTGCGTACGGTGCCGGAACGGCTGGGCCGCTTTGAACTGTTGCGCAAAGTTGGCGCCGGTGCGTTCGGCGTCGTATGGCAGGCGCGCGATACGGAGCTTGGCCGCACGGTCGCCATCAAAACCCTGCACTCCAGCCTGGTGGAAAAGCCGTCGCATCGCGAGCGGTTCTTTCGCGAGGCTCGCGCCGCGGCGCAGTTGCGGCATCCCGGGATCGTGTCGGTTCATGAGGTCGCCGAGATCGATGGACTGCCGTCGATCGTCGCCGAGTTTGTGGATGGCATGCCGCTCAGCGAATTGCTGGAGCGAGGAACGCTGACGTTCCGGCAGTCGGCCGAAGTCGTCATCCAGATCGCCGACGCGCTGGAATATGCCCATTCGATGTCGCTGGTTCACCGCGATATCAAACCGGCGAATATCATGGTCGAATCGGCATCCCTGCCCGCCTTCGCCCTTGACGGCGCTTCGCCGCTCGAACTGGCACTGGAATCGAGTGATCAGATCAGGGCCGTCGAGACCACAATCGCCGATCCCTTGACGCCCGCACGATCGGCTGGACCGGATTCGCGCGCCCAACGCGACGGCCGGTCACGGTCCGAAGTGGACCGACGTAGCTCGACAGCTCCCGAGACCTTTGCCAGCCGCAGTGCCGTTTCGGGAATCAGCGCCGACGGCATTCGGGTCCGACTGCTCGATTTTGGCCTGGCGCTGCGGCAGGACGTGGAAGCGACTTTGACGACCGAAGGACAAGTCCTGGGGACTCCTGCCTATATGAGCCCGGAACAAGCGGCCGGTGACAGTCACACCGTCGACCGACGCAGCGACGTCTATTCGTTGGGCGTCGTGCTGTACGAGTTGCTGACCGGTGAGTTGCCATTTCGAGGATCGAAAGTCGTACTGTTGCGCCAGGTGCTGAGTGATGAACCGCTGCCACCCCGAGCGTTAAATCGCCGCGTCCCGGTCGATCTGGAAACGATCTGTCTGAAGGCGATGGCTAAGTCGCAAGTCAATCGCTATTCACGGGCACGCGAAATTAGCGACGATCTGCTGCGGTGGTTGCGAAACGAGCCGATCCGCGCGCGTCCGGCGAGTATTCTCGAGCGGGTCGTGCGCTGGTGCCAGCGTCGTCCCGCCATCGCGGGAATGCTGGCAGCGCTGATCGTTGTCACCCTGTTGGCGATCGTCGGGCTGACATGGGGGCTCGTCACCACCAGCGCCGCACGCGATCTGGCGCGAAAGGAACGCGACCGCGCCAATAACAACGCCGAGGAAGCGGCGCGGAAAGAACGTGAGAAACGGCGGCAGATCGAACTGCTCTATGCGGAACGAGGACTTTCGCTGTCCGCGGGACACGACCTCTATTCCGCGGTGCAGTGGTGGAGCGACCCCTTGAGGGATTCCCACGGCGAATGTGAAATGCCGGAGATGCATCGGTTGCGATTATCGCTGCACTGGCGCTATACGCCGCGCTATTTGCCCCAACAGATCTTCGCCCACGCGGCGCAAGTCACTCATGCCGCCTTCAGCCCCGATGAGCGATTCCTGGCAACGGCCGGCGACGATCAGATCGCCCGAGTCTGGAACCTGGAAACGGGGAGACCGCAAATGGCCGATCTCGTTCATCCCAGCAAAGTCTCTTCCGTCGCCTTCAGCCCCGATGGCCGGATGCTGGTCACCGCCAGCCGCGGCGCACAGTTGTGGAATCTGCAGACCGGAAGCGCCCTGGCTCCGCCGTTGGGCACCGAGACCGGTGCCAATCGGGCGGTCTTCTCGCCGGATGGAACAACTCTGGGAATCGCGACTTTTCCAGAATCCGGATATCTCTGGCAACTCGACAATTTGTCGAAAATGATCACGGATCCGCTGCATAAGCGCGAGTGCCGCTGGGTCGATTTCAGTCAAGACGGAAAATATTTCGCGACGGCCAGTTGGGACGGTACGGCGCGCGTCTGGGATCGCCGCAGCGGAACGCCCGTCGGCGAGCCTATGGACCATTTGCAAGGGGTCACTTGTGTCTGCTTCAGCCCGGACGGCAAAACGATCGCCACGTCGGGATGGTCGCGCGACGCTCAGATTTGGGAACTGCCTTCCTGCCGGCCGCTGCATGGCCGCCTGCCGCATCACGGCGTCGTCTGGCACGTGGCCTACAGTGCCGACTCCACCCGCGTCGTTACCTCCAGCAGCGACGGAACGGCTCGTGTCTGGGACGTCGCTTCCGGCCGGCCAATCTCGCCGCCGCTGCAGCACGAGAGTATTGTCTGGATGGCGGCCTTTCATCCGGGCGGAGGAAGCGTATTAACCGCCAGCGCGGACGGCACCGCACGGCTCTGGGACTGCGTCACCGGCCAGCCGCTTACATCACCGTTCCGTCACCAGAAAGCGGTCCACCATGCGGGCTTCAATCGGGACGGCGAACGGATTGTCACCGCCAGCGACGACGGCTCGGCGCGGGTCTGGAGAAACTCGCCGCCACGCCCCACACCGTCGGCGACGCATGCGACCGGCGCGCGGATCTTGTCCGCCCGCTATAGTCGTGACGGCCGCACGCTGCTCACCGCAGCGACCGACGGCCGTGCGGTGGCCTGGCAACTTGAGGGGAGTCCAATCGCCAAACGTGAATGGCTGCACGCGGATCGTCACGGCCGGATTGGACGCCATGGCACGGGTATGGGATGCCCGTGACAGTCGACCTGTTACGCCGCCGCTTCCGCACGGGGACGACGTCGTGCACGCCGCCTTCGACGCGGATGGCAAACGGGTGGTCACCTCCTGCTACGATGGCACCGCGCGCGTCTGGGATGCCTCCACCGGTCAGATGCTGACGCGACCCCTGACGCACCGCGGGATCGTTTTCCGGGCAGCGTTTGCCCCCGACGGTCAGACGATCGCCACCGCCAGCCACGATGGAACCGCGCGCCTGTGGGACGCGGTCAACGGGCACCCGCTGTCGCCGCCACTCGGGCATTCCGGTCCCGTAAACCTCGTCATGTTCCAACCGGGCTCGCGCACGATCGCAACCACCGACTGGTCCGGGATGATTAGATTCTGGGACCTTTCCCCCGACCCGCGACAAGACCAGGATTGGATAGCGCTCGCGGAACTGCTCACCGCCCACCGATTGGACCGCCAGCGCACCCAGATTCCGATCTCCGTCGAACGCCAACAAGAACTGCTGAAACAGTTCCAGCGTGATTTTCCGACAGAATTCTGATACGCCGAGGCGTTTCTTTCACCGCGGAGGACACGGAGGTCGCGGAGGAGAGATGGCGATGGAGCACTGGCTCGGGAATACCGAGCTGGCCCTCTAGGATTTGAACCTAGACTAACTGATCCAGAGTCAGTCGTGCTACCGTTACACCAAGGGCCAGTGTGGAGCAAATTGCAAGTGTACGGTAAGCGGATTCCTGATGATGGTCAAGGCCGCAATCATTGACGTTGGCTTGTCGGGCGGACTAGAATCGGACGTCCGGAAGTCGGGGAGCGGCAGGAATCCGTCGAAAGGGTGAGCTCGCATGGCCTTTTTAGTGGCAAAGAACGGTCCCAAGGCCGGAAAAAGGTATGAATTGGCGGGGGAAGCGACGCTGGGTCGCCACCCAGACTGCCAGATCTGTATTCCGGAGGTCGGCGCGGTCAGCCGACATCATGCCAAGATCACCGTCGAGAGCGGCCAGCATTACGTGGAAGACCTTGTCAGCCGCAACGGGACGATGCTCAACGGCGACATGTTGATTCCTCCAAATCGGCAGAAACTCAATCACGGCGATACGCTGCGGATTTGCGACGTCGAATTCGGATTTGAATTGGAGCAGACGCCAACCGGCGGGCCGACGACCCCGCAGAGTGGCGTGACGGTGCTGGTGGACGACCAGGCCGGCGGCAGCGGTTCCACCATCATGTCGAAGGTGGAGATTTCCTCCGGTCGTGGTCCCCTGCATGTTTCGGCGAGTCCCGAAACGCGGTTGGCGGCGATGATGGAAATCACCCAATCGCTGGGGAAGGCGTTGTCGCTGGACGATGTGCTGGCCCAGATTCTCAACAGTCTGTTCAAGATCTTCATGCAGGCCGATCGCGGGTTCATTGTGCTGCGGCGCGAGGATGGCGCGCTGGTCCCGCGCTGGACCAAGGTACGGCGACCGAATTCCGACGACACGATGCGGGTCAGCCGCACGATCATCAACAAGGTCATCGATTCGCGGGAAGCGATCCTGTCGGCGGACGCGTCGAGCGATTCGCAATTCGCGATGAGCCAGAGCATTGCCGACTTTCGCATCCGTTCCATGATGTGCGCGCCGCTGATCGATTCGGATGGCCGGGCGTTCGGCGCTTTGCAGATCGATACCTTGGACCAGCGCAGCCGCTTCCAGAAAGAAGATCTGGAGCTGCTGGCAAGTATCGCTTCGCAGGCTGCGATCGCGATCGACAACGCCCAACTGCACGACAACGCCATGCGGCAGAAAGCGCTGGAACGCGACCTGCAACTGGCGATCGAAGTGCAACGCGGTTTTCTGCCGGAGAAGCCGCCGAACCTCGAGGGATACTCGTTTTTCCAGTACTACCAACCGGCCAACCAGGTGGGAGGCGATTATTTCGACTTCATCCGGCTTCCGGACGGCAAGGTGGCAATCGTCGTCGCCGATGTTGTGGGCCACGGCGTGGCGGCCGCTTTGATGATGGCAAAACTGTCGGCCGAGACGCGATACTGCCTGGGGTCGGAACACGAGCCTTGCCAGGCGCTGACCCAGTTGAACGAGCGGATCAGCGATCTGACGCAGGATCGCTTTGTGACGATGATCGTCCTGGTGATCGACCCGCTGGGCCACGAGGCCACGATCGTCAACGCCGGGCATATGGCGCCGATCTGGCGGCATGCGGACGGAACGATTGAGGAGTTCGGCGAAGAGACGCGAGGATATCCGGTGGGGTTTGTCGGTGGTTTCGAATACGAACAGACGAAAGTGCCGATCCTGCCGGGTGATCTGATGTTGATGTATACCGATGGCATTAACGAGTCGTCGAACCAGGATGGAGACCTGTACGGAATTGACCGAATTCGGAATCTCGTGACCGGCTCGCATAAAGCGCCGGCCCTGCTCGGTCAGCAGATCGTCGACGACGTGCGCAAGTTTCTGGCGGGCCACGGCCAGGACGACGACATGTGCCTGGTTTGCGGCGCGCGCATGCCGGCCGACGTCGGCTTGCGGGCCACGTCTCCGAGCGCCGCAGGCCGCTGAACTTCAGCCGGTCCGGCCACGGACGGCGCGCCGCAGTCGCAGCCGCTCCAGGAACCGTGGCCGACTGTCGCGCAACGGATCGTCCGCCAGGTCGACGAGCCAGATATTGGCGAAAGCGACAGGATTTCCATGATCCTGGAAGAGTATTGGCCGCAGCTCCGCTCCCTCCGGCTTTCCCGCTCCCGTTTTGGTCGGCAGCATCCGGTCGCAATGGATCGGCTGGCCGTTGTGCAGCACCGTCACTCGAGCGGGGCAGATCTTGTTGCCTTGGGAATCGAACCGGGCTGCGCGGAACGTGATGTCGTAGGTCTGCCACTGGCCGGGCGGAAGGCAGATGTTCAGGTCGGGCGGTTGCTGCCTGTAGAGCGCGCCGCACTCGTTGTTCGCTAATGGAAGACCGAACGAATCCAGAATCTGGACTTCGTATCGTTCTTGAATATAGACGCCGCTGTTGCCCCGTGCCTGACCACGCGCCTCGGGCATGAATGGCGTGCGGAACTCCAGGTGCAGCTGGAAATCGCGCACGCTGTTCGAGGTTCGGGCGCCGGGCCGTAAATAGCCGTCGTCGAACATCGCGGCCCCCGCCAGGTCGCGCGGCTGGGAATCCTGGAAATAGACGCGGGCCCCCGCGGGAGGCGACAGCCCCATGCTCGGGCTGACGCGGACGCACCGCTGGAGTTGTCGTGTCTGCTGGCCGGTGTACAGATCGGCGGATACGGATCGAACCACGACGCGCAATGGATCGGCATCGCCGGTTCGCAATTCAACGCTTTCGCCATGCCGCGTCCCGTGAAGTTCGCGCCGGAACACTCGATTCCACCCCGCACCCGGCAGGCCGCCCTCGTAGAGTACGCCAAGGAACTCGCCCTTGCCTCGAGCGACGACCTGCAATCCGATCGCAGGTTTTCCGTCTCGCACTGAACTATCCAGAAATTCGCCTTGGAGTTCAAAGTCCGGATCGTCGGCCGTGGACGTCGATTCGGCGGGCAGCACGGCGTCTCCCGTGGCGGCGGCCAGCGCAGGGCTCCCCGGAACCATCAGCAGGAAAACGACGGCGGTGAAAACGACTGGCATGAAAAGATGCTCCTGCGCGCCTGGGCCTGACCCGTCCGCGTAGGCAGGACGGGTCAGGAGACCCGTCCTACGAATAACGCGAACCCGACGATTAAGCTGTGACATTGCACTCGTTGTCTTTCGCTCTAACAAGATGTCGTGCGCTCAAACAAGATGTCTTTCGCTCAAACAAGATACTGTCTCCGCAGCGCGCTGAGCGCTCGAATCGCCCGTTTCTTTTTTCCACGATTATCAAACAGCCCGCCATACGGATAGGTGTGCGGCTGGTCGTCAAACAGCTGATTCCAGACGACGGCATGCACCATCGGCTTGGTGAGCAGCAGGGGCAAAGTTCGTGTAACAAACTCGGTCTGGGAGTCGCGCGAGTGCCCGCCGGCGACCGCTTGCGGAATCGTGCGCACTCCCGCTGCCGCCTGCGGATCGACGTCATCGGAACTGGGCGCCGTCAGAAAGATGACCAGCGGCAGCCCGAGTCCACTCCATTGATCGATCAAGCGATGCAGCTCGATCAGATCCCGCTCCGTCGTCCCGCCCGGCGCGTAGCCGAGGTTGAAAGTCAAGCCGAGTCCCGCGACACCCAGTTCGGCCCGAACGATCGTATCGGCGAAATGCAGAGGCGATAACTCGTAGTCCTCGTGCGCGAGGTATTCGGCGAACGGCTGATCGAACGTCACCAGCATCGGGACTTTGCCGTCCAGTTTTCGCACGAGTTCGATCGCGTCGACAGTGATCCGCAGCCGCTGTTCCTCGCTGAGGTGCAGCGCATCGGCCACGTTGATGCCGGCGGCGACATTCCAGACATGGACCTGTCCACGCAGTTTTTCGATCGTACTCTGGATGAACTTCATGATCGAGGGTTGCGCCATGTCATAGTCGCCTTCCCAGAGCGTCATCCAGTCGGGCAGATTGGCGCGCGACAAGTCGAGCAACGGGCCGCCGATAACTCGCAGGCCCTGATCCCGGCAGAACTGCAACTGCCGCTCCGCGGCTTGAAAGTCGAATCGGCCTTGATCGAGCTCGATGCTCTTCCAGTGCGCCGGGACGACCGCCGAATTGAAGGCGCGAAGTATACGGCGTGTCGCGCGCTCGTCCATGATCCGATAGCCGATGTTGCCCCCCAGCAGCTTGGGATTCTGCGGCCCCTGCTGGGCGCGGGCTGCGAAGACCTGCGTCGTGAACTCGTCGACCAGCATCCGCGCGGCGTCCAGCGCCAACGACAGCGTGCGTTCGGCAGCCTCGGCCGCTCGGCGCGGATCGACCTGGGTGGTCGCCGCGATGGCAAACTGCTGCGCCGCCACGTTCAATTGGCGATTGGACGAGTCGCTCACCTGCAACCCCTGCAATTGCCAGTTTGCGCACTGGTTGCGAATCCGATTCAGTGTGCCGCGAGCCAACTCCAGCGGCAGCAGATACGGGGCGCGCCGCTCCATCAATGAAGCGGTGGACAGCATCAGTTCACCGTGCCCGGCCACAGGCCAGGGAATGTGCAGATTGCCCGACTCGCGAATATCGCGCGAAACGGTCAACGTGCTGCCGTCCCATTCGGCCGTGCTGAGCCAGGGAATCGAATCCATGCCGGCGATGTACGCACGTTCCAGTAAGAACGGAGTGATCCGTTCCGGATGCGGCGCGGTAAAACGCATTTGCCCCATGATGCGGGATCACCCTCGAGCGGCTTGGCTTGGCGACTCCCTTCCCTCGACAACGGCCTGGACCAAACTGCGAGTCTAACTCAGCCGGACCGCAGCGACAACTGTCGGTTCCGTCCAGGGTAATCTGCCGGACCAATCGTCGCGGCACGACGACCCGACCGCTGCCCGTCGCTGCGCGACGGGCAGCTTTCGAAACGACCGGTCGTTTGCTATAAGTTGGGTTGCGCCGGCAGTCGCCGACGATTTCAGGGAGTTTTCCGTAGGTTTGCCTCAAAATCAGGAGTACCGCATGCCGACCGCCGTCCTCGAAACGCAGCTCGACAAATTTCCCGTCCGCCGTGGCAAGGTACGCGACATTTATGACTTGGGCGACCAGTTGCTGATGGTGAGCACGGACCGGATCAGCGCGTTCGACTGGGTGCTGCCCAGCGGCATCCCCGACAAGGGACGCGTGCTGACGCAGATCAGCGCGTTCTGGTTTGAATACCTCGATACACCCAATCATCTGCTCTCCATGAACCTGGATGGCGTGGCCTTGCCGGACGGCTTCGACCGTGAATCACTGGAAGGCCGCAGCATGTTGGTCCGCAAAGCCGAAGTCGTGCCGATCGAATGCGTGGTACGCGGATATCTCGACGGTTCCGGTTGGAAAGAGTACCGGCAGCAGGGCACGGTCTGCGGATTGCCGCTCCCCGCCGGACTGGTGCAGTGTTCGCGGCTGGCCGAGCCGATTTTCACACCCGCGACGAAGGAACAGTCAGGGCATGACATCAACATTTCTTTTGAACGGATGGTGGAGTTGATTGGTGCGGATCTGGCCAATCAACTGCGTTCGCGGAGCCTGGATGTTTACCGCCGGGGGGCGGAATTCGCGCGGACGCGCGGGATCATCATTGCGGATACCAAGTTCGAGTGGGGATTGGTCGACGGCGAGTTGATCTTGATCGACGAGGTGCTCACTCCTGACAGTTCCCGTTTCTGGCCGGCCGATTCGTACGCGCCCGGGAAGGGCCAACCTTCCTATGACAAACAGTTTGTGCGTGACTGGCTGGAAACGACCGGATGGGACAAGAACAGTCCTCCTCCGGGTCTCCCCGATAACGTCATCGCGAAAACGCGTGAAAAGTACATCGAGGCCTACGAGCGGCTGACAGGCCGCGCATTCGGTTGGAAGTAGCGCATTCCGGTCCGTGCCGGCCATGCATGACCGCCAGGCGTCGCCGAGGAAATTTGCGTGCGGCTCTCGGTGATTATCCCCGCAATCAATGAACGTACGAACATCGCATCGGCAATCCAGAGCGCCTGGCACGCCGGTGCGGCCGAAGTGATCGTCGTCGATGGCGGCAGCTCGGATGGTACTGCGGAGTTGGCGCAGTCGTACCGCGGCCGCGTAATTCGCACGGAGGCGGGACGCGCCAGACAGTTGAACGAAGGAGCGCGTAGCGCGCAGGGCGACTGGCTGCTGTTTCTGCATGCCGACTGCCGGTTATCCGTTGCGGTTGGCGACCAGTTGGCGGTCGTCGAGCGGAATCCGCTGCTTGGCTGGGGCGCGTTCCGACAACGCATCGACGGCCGCAGACCGGGTTACCGACTGCTGGAACTGGGGAATGCGCTGCGTGTCACGCTGCTCGGCATGCCGTTTGGAGACCAGGCGGTGTTTGTCCGCCGCGAGTTTTTCGAGCGACTGGGGCGATTCAAATCCCTGCCGCTGCTGGAAGACGCCGATTTTGCCGCGCGGGCGCGACGGGTGAGTCGCCCCGTTCTGCTGCCCGGCCCGGTGCTGGTCAGTGCCCGCCGATGGAAAGAAGCCGGCTTGATCCGCCAGACATTGCACAACTGGCGCATCCTCTACGGTTGGCGTCGGGGCCGTTCGATCGAAGAACTGGCGCGGACCTACCGGCGACACGATCTGGCGGCCGTCCCGCGCACCACCCGCAACGCTGATCAAGCAGAAGCGGGGCGCGGTAATCCTGGAAACGGCCGCGAATGACCGGCGCGATGCGCCGATCGTTCAGGCCAGTTTGGCCTTCAATCCCGTGAGCAACCGCACTGCATGTCCGATCTCGGCTTTCTGACGCTCCGGTTCCTGTGCAATCTCGCGCTCGATGGTCAGCGGTCCGGTGTAGCCGATTTCCTTCAGCGTCGACAGGTAACGCTCCATGTTCACGTCACCTTCGCCCAGCGGTACCTCCTGTCCCCATTCCTCGCCCGGTTTCTTCGCCCATTTTCCATCTTTGCAGTGCACGCTTTTCACGTACCTGCCGATCTTGCGCAGCGCCTCGATCGGTTCCCCCGTACCATAGAGAATCATATTGGCCGGATCAAAATTCACGAACAGGTTGTCGCGGCCCACGTCCTGGATGAACTGCAGCAATCCGTCCGCCGTTTCCTGCCCTGTCTCCAGATGCAATGTCTGGCCATTTGCACGGCAATGATCGCACAGGACGCGCGTGACCTGCAGCACTTCCTGGTAAAGACTGCTGGAAGTGTCATGCGGCACAAAGCCCAGGTGCAGCGCCACGGCGGAGCAGCCGAGCATCCTGGCGAAATCGGCAATTTCCTGCATCTCGCGAGTTCGTTCCGCGCGCGTTTCCGGGGGAACCAGTCCTACCGTCCGCGTAACGGTCGGGATATCGGCGTAACTCTCCCCTTCAAATCCGCCGAACACGCAGGTCAGCGTCAAGCCGAACTCGCGCAATCGGGCCTGAAACCGGTCTGCGTTCTCCTTGGTGCGCGTTGACTTGTGCGGCGCGTGCAACTGGATCGTGGGAACCCCCAGATCGCGGGCGACTTCGAGCTTGACACCAAGACCTGCGTCGACACTGGTAAAGACGCCGATCGGCCAATTTTCCATGGCAAACTCCTTTGGCACTGTGAGACTGCGGATGATGGGGCAGTTTACGAGTGCCGATGGCTGCGAGCAAGTGCCGGTCCCGGATCGGCGAGTCCACGGTGAGGCCGAACGGGCGGGGCCTGACCGTTTCCCAAAGTTGGCAGAGAGAAGCGTGTACGTCGGGCGGCGATCGGGCCCATCGTCGCCGACCGACCGACGGGCGGCTACAATGTGGCGGAGGATTCTCCCATGAAAACCACGGCCGCCCAGCTACTGTATCGCCCCGAGCTCCCCGAATGGCGTTTCCTTCCCGAGGGACCGTACGATTGCGGCGATGGTCGGGTTTCCTGGGTGTCGATCCAGCACGGCGCCGACATTCCGACCGGATCGCTGAATATTCTTGACTTGAACAGCGGGAAGAACCAGAACTATCCTCTCGACGGCCGTCCTGGTTTCGCTTTTCCGACCCGCCATCCCCGCGAGTTTGTGATCGGGCTGGAACGGGATGTCGTACGGCTGAACATCGATCATGGCACCACCACAAGAATATGCGGTCCGGTCGATGTGCATACTTCGGGAACGATCATCAACGACGGGGTATTGTTTGAGCACGGACTGGTGTTTGGTTGCAAGGATCTGCGATTCGCGGAAAAGAAAGCCGGGCTCTATTTCTGGCGGGCTGACGATCGCAGGCTGTTTACCTTGCGCAGCGACCAGATCTGCTCCAATGGGAAGAAGATCATCCAGCGCGATGGCCAATCGGTGCTGCTCGATATCGACTCGCCGACCAAGACCATCGTGCGCTACGACTTCGATATCGCAAAGGGTCGGCTGGGAAAAGGCCGGATCGTCATCGATCTGCGGTCCGGAGACGGGTTCCCCGACGGGATGATTGTAACCCCCGACCAACGCAGTCTGATCGTTGCGCTTTACGATCCGCTCGATCCGCCGGCGGGGGAAACCCGGCAATATTGCATCGACACGGGCGAGCTCGAGGCGGTTTGGACAACCGCCGCCGCGCCGCGCGCAACCTGTCCTCAGTTGATCGAATGGCAGGGTCGAATTCGCCTGGTAATTACCACGGCGGTCGAGCATATGACCGGCGAGCAGGCGGCGCGGCACGTGAATTCCGGCTGCCTGTTCCTGGCTGACACGACATTGACCGGTCCGATTGTTCCTCGGGTCTTTCCCGATGAATGCGACCGCTGAGACTTCCCGCGAGTTGCAAGCTGCACCGCCGCGGCAACTCCGGGCTTGTGTGCGGGACAGACTCCCCGCTATTCTGCGAGAATGCTGAACTGGTATCGAGTCTGTAACACCGGCGACTGTCCCGACGGTGAGGCGCGCGAGTACGTGGCGGGCGACCGGATTGTGGCGCTTTTTCATGTCGGCGCCGAGTTCTTTGCGCTGGACGGCGTCTGCCCGCATCAAGGTGGCCCGCTGGGTAAAGGTCAGCTTTGTGGGCATACCCTGACCTGCCCGTGGCACGGCTGGCAATTCGACGTCCGCACCGGCCAGCATTTGACCAATCGGGCCGTTTGCCACGCGGGACTCGCGCTGCGCATCACGGATGACGAAGTATGGGTGGGCATTCCCACCGAGGAGCCTGGAAGTTGATCTCTTACCGGACTTTTCGCAATGCCGACCCGCCGGCGATTTTTCGAATCTGGAAGTCGCAACGCGACGTCCCGGGGCTGATCGCTCCCGTGGCACTGCAAACGATCGACCGGCTGATCCTTTCCAAGCCCTACTTTGATCCGACCGGATTCTGGCTGGCGCTGGACGCCGACTGGCCGATCGCGTTTGCGCATGCCACGTTGGCCGGTACCGCCGGCGCGGAGCCGACCGGCTCGGTGAGTATGCTGCAGTGCTTCGCCCCGCCACCTTCCGCGACGGCAAGCGCCGAGCCGGCGATTGCCGAAATGGTGGCGCCGGAACTTATCGCTCGATGCGAGTCCTACCTGCGAGATCGGGGCTGCGGCGTGGCGTTCGCCGGACCTCAGGCCCCGGTCGACCCTTACTACTTCGGCCTGTACGGCGGTGCAACACCGGGGATTCCGGTTTCCGATCGGCAGCGGATCGGCTGGTTCGAGGGCCGCGGCTTCCAGGAAGCGGGCCGTTACCAGACGCGGCAATGTGCGTTGAGTACTTTTCGGGCGCCGGTGGACCGCCGGCAGATGCAACTGAAGCGCGAATTACCGGTGACGATCGAGTACGACTGGCCCGCCGCCGGCACTTGGGATGCCTGTACAAGGGGGGCACTCGACCGGATCCGCTTCCGCACCGCCGTTCGTGCGGGCGAGCCCGAAGCGCAGCTGATTCTGCTCGATCTGAACGCGCTTTCCGGCCTGTTCTCTCCGCGAATTTATGCCGTCGAGAGCATTCTCGCGACCGCGGAACAATGGAATTCGGGAGTGACCGCCTACCTGATCGCCGAGTCCGTGAGACAATTGCAGGGCTACGGCGTATCCAGCGTGGTCGCCCATTGTGCGGCCGATGCCCAGTCCGAGCGGCAGATCTGGGATCGACTGAGTTTTCTTTCCGTCGACGAATCGGTCGTGATGCAGAAGTGTCTCTGAAAACGACGACGCCCGGGAGTGCTGTTACTCCCGGGCGTCGCTTCACTGGAGTTTGAATCGTTGGCGGTCGTGCCGGCCGACTAGAAGGTCCAGACCAGATCGAACACGCCGACTTGCTGGTGCAGCTTCTGGCCATCGTCGAACGGCAATTGGTTGTTGACGCGCTCGCCTTGATACCAGTCGGCGACCAGAGCCGCCCGCGTATACAGGTTCGGCGTGAAGAAGTACTTCGGTCCGAACGTTATGCGATAGAAGCTGCCGTCGAATCCGGGGCCGCGAGCATAACCGCGACCGTTGGGCGACGCGCCGGACGGCAACACCGTGCCGACGCGGAAACCACCCTGATCGCGGAACCACTCGCCGTTCAGGCCCCATTGCAGCCGGCAAGTCTGGTTCCAGTACAGGTAGCTGTTCAGGCCATACCAGCGGGCCAGGCCGCCGTTCGCAAGCGCGTCGCCTTGAACGCCGTAGTCACTCTGCAGCACGCCGGTCACATTGTCGGAAAACTTGCGGGTGTAGACCAGAGTCTGGAAGTAACGCGTCGAAAACCCCGCATTCTGTCCGCTCAGATTCGGCTCGCGACCGAATAAACCGACCCACGCCAGCGTGTCGCCGTTGTCACGCGTCAGAGTGGCCGTACTGAGGTACGAGAGATTGGGGTTGCCATTATCAAAATTGTCCCAGCCGCGGACGAAACCGTTGGCCCAAGAGAAGCAGTCGCTGAACTTGTAGTTTGCCAACACCCCTGTATGCGTGAACGGCTCGCCGTACTGGTATGTATACGGGATGATGGGAAAGAAATTGTTCGCCGTTCCGACCGTGTAGAAGCCGACCGGCGAAACAAAATGCCCGATCTTGACGGTTAAGTCATTCCTGGCGATTTCGACATACGCCTGTGGCAGAGCCAGTCCATAGAACTGGTGGCTGTTCCAGTCCGTTTCCAGACCGGTTGCCGTGTCCCAGCGATAGCTGGTGCCGTACAGCGAATCGACGCGCCAGCCGTAATCCCAGCCGCAGCCTTCGGTGTTGGCGGCGCGACCGGCAAAGAAATAGACTTCGTTCAACTGATACTCGTTCGAGCGGTCGGTCCAGGTCAATGGGCCGTTGAATTTGTCGGCCGGGCGATACGGGTTCCAAGTGTAGCTTTGAGCGACCCATCCGCCTGCCGTGATGTTGCGTTCCTGCAGCATGCAGCCGTCGAACAACTTGCACGGTTCGCCGAGGTCGGAGAGAGGCTGGCAGCAGGGGCCGCAGTCACAGCAGCTGTCGTCGATGCAGCCGCAACCGTCGTCAGAGACCATCGTCGAATACGATGTCAGATGGCCGGTCGTCGGTTCGGTGGTGTCGTCACTGAGGCGATAGGCGTTCCCGGACGAATCGTTCGTCGCGGCTGAATAATAGTTAGGCTCGTCGGCGACCATGCCACGTCCCCACAACAGCAGGGACAACGCGGCCGAGATTGCCAATTTCGAGAGTTTCATGGCATTGTGCTCCTATGAATTCTGTGGAAGGAAGGTGGCGCCGAGCGTCCGCCATTCGCATTTCTGGGTCTGAACCGGCACAATCCACCATAGCCATATCCGTCTGGCCACGGGTTTTATCGTCCGAGCCAATTTATTCCGTACACTTTAAACAATGAAGAATAGTGGCACCATGGAATCGCAGTGCCCGAATTTGGTAAATTATTCCGACTGGACAAATTCGTGAACGATTGAAATGCCGACGAGGTCGCTTGATGCGTGCCGATTCTCAGTTTTCGTTGCCCGACGGTTCGCCGGCTGACAGCACATCCCACCATTCAGGTGGTGAGCAACTTCGCCTGCGGTTTTTTGAGTCGGGTGACACCGAGCAAGTCATCCAGTTAATCGATTCGGTCTATCGGGAATACGGCGACCGCGTTTGCCTGGAAAATGCCGATCGTGACCTGTTGGAGATTGACCGAGTTTACAGCCGGGCGGGTGGCAGTTTCGTGGTACTTGCGAACGAACAGGAACTGGTCGGTTGTCACGCTGTGTTGCCGCTATCGAATCCACCGACGCTTTGCACTTTTCGACGACTCTATCTGCATTCCAGCCGCCGCGGCCATGGATGGGGGCGGATTTTGATGCAGTGGGCGATCGACTGGGCCGGCGCCGCCGGCCTGGAGCAGGTCGAGTTCTGGTCGGATACGCGATTTACTCGTGCCCACGCGTTCTTTCAGACCATCGGATTTCGCCGCCAGGAAGCCGTCCGCCAGATGGACGATGGCTGGGCGCGATATCAGGAGTATCTGTTTCGTGGTGAGATCCGTTCGTTGTGCGCGGCAGCCGATCGCGGCGCTGCGGCCGTTGCGCCGGCGCCGAATCGACAAGGATCGCGGTCAGAGTCAGGGTGGGTTTGACGGCGGCGATGATTCGGTCGGAGTTTGTTGTTCGAGCAAGCGGCGCGCTTCGACGACAATTTCGTGGGCCCAAGGTTTTGCAGCGTACAACGTGATCAGCGCCTGGCAGGTTCGCCGGGCTTCGTCGGGATCGGTGGCGAACAGACTGCGAGCGTGATTCAGGCGATTGCGGAGCATCGCCGCATGCGATTCCGATTGGGACCGTTGCAGCGATTCCAGGCGGGCGATTTCCGATTCGACCAGGTCCAACGTTTTGGCGGCGGCGGGATTGTCGTCCGATGGTTCGCGAGCGAACAGCGTTGCAATGGCGCGTAATTTCTCCAAGGCCCGATCGGGATCACTGGCGATCAACTGGCTGGCTTCCAGGTAGGCGCGGTCCAACGGGGAGAGTTGTGCGTCGTCGCGCAGGCGACGGGTTGGGCGTTCAAAACGGCGCGCCCGTCGATCGGCCTCGATGTCATCCTGGTACGATTGAATCTCGGCTGCCCGGCTGTCACCGCCGTAGCGCGCCAGGAAGTCGACAATTTGGTTTTCCACGTCCTTCAATCGCTGCGTGTCACCCTCGGCCGCCGCGGCCCGAATGCGACGATAAAGGCTGTCGGCACCAGGGGGGCGCGTGGCGAACCAGATGCCCGCCGCGACGGCCAGGAACAATGCTCCGATCGCGACCAGCTTTAACCACTCGGGGATCCCGCCAGTTTCGGCGTCTGGTTGATAATTGTCCCGTCGTAATTCGGCCTCCGAAATGGTCGTGAAGCGCGACAAGGAACTTGCACCGCCACTCGAAGTGGCCCCTGCCGCGCTGACGCGCGTCGGCGCCTGGCGTGGAACACCACCGGGAGCGATCAACGTGCCGTCGTTGCCGGCGTTCGGACCGGTCCCGCCGATTTCGCCGTCGGCGGTTCGCGTCGCACCCAATTCGCACGTCGGCTGGCTGTTACCTTCGCCGGAAAGCCGATAGTCGTCGTCTGCCGTGACCGGATCGGCCTGCAGCTCGATCGACTTCAGTCGGTTGGCGACCACCATTGCCGTGGGCGGCCGCTGCTGGGGATCCTTGTTCAGCAGTTCGGAAATCAGTTGCTCCAGGGCGACTGGAGCGTCGGGAGCCAGACGCCGCACGGGCACCGGTGGATCAAAACGCAGGCTGTGGACAACTTGTGCGATCGACTTCCCGGTGAAGGGAGGACGGCGTGCCAGAAGTGCGTAGAGCACGCTGCCCAGGCTGTAGAGATCGCAGCGATGCGACACGGTGCGTCCTTCGGCCTGCTCGGGAGCCATGTAATCGGCGGTGCCAACGATATTACCATCCGCCGTCAACTGCGATGTGCCGAACAATTTGGCAATCCCAAAATCGGCCAGCTTGATGCGATCGTCGTCGCCCAGCAGCAGATTGGCCGGTTTGAGATCGCGATGAATCACGCCGCTGTCGTGGGCATGCTTCAGGGCCGCGCAGATCTGCTGTCCATAACGGGCGACTTCGCGCCAGGAGAATACCCGGCCGGCACGAAGTTCCTCCTGCAGGCTGTGGCCCGAAACCAGTTCCATGGCATAAAACAAATGCCCGTCATGCTCGCCGTATCCGTAAAGCTGCACGATATGGGCATGTTTCAACTTCTTCAGCGATTCGATTTCGGCATCGAAGCGAACCCTATAGTTCCCCCGCTCGCTCATCAACTGTGACAGTACCTTGACGGCGGCCGGCTGCCCCGTCTGCTCGTGAACCCCGGCGTAAACGGTCCCCATGCCGCCCTGTCCGAGTTGCTTCTCGATTTTGTAAGGCCCAAGCCGTTCCAGTGACATCAACAATCCTCAGCCGGAGTTCCGCGGCACCACCGAGCGACGCCGCTGTCGTCGGTCCTCCCATTGTACCAACGCCACCATCGCCACGACGATGATCAGTGCCGCCAACTGCAGTCCGGTGACCTGTTCCAGGTCCCACCAGGCAATCAACACGGCTCCGACGGGCACCAGGTTATTCGCCATGCTGGCGAACAGCGGACCGCGCTCCTGAATCATGCGATTGAACAGAACCTGGGCCAGCCCTGTACCGACGATACCCAGCAGAGCCACGCAGAGGCTCGCCTGGAGCCAACTGCCGTTCGTTCCCGTCGGCGTCATCGGCGATCGCAGCCAGGTGGGGGCCAGCATCAGGCCCGCGCCGCAGAGACAACAGGAGGTGAGTTCCAGGGCCGGTATCGAGCAGAGCCATCGTCGGACGACGACGTTGGCGGTGGCGTACCCGACCGGGACGGAGGTCACCAGAAAAAGGTCCGCGACGGCCACGTCCAGACGCAGGCGATCAAAAAACAACATCGCCAGAGCGGTCAGCGCGCCAAGCACGCCGAAAATCTGCAGGCGAGTCGGCAGGCTGTCGAGGATGGGGATCGAGATTACCAGCGTCACCAGCGGGACCAGTCCGACGCTCATTCCGAGCAGTCCGCTGCCGACGCGCCCGACCAGATACGGTTGGATGGCGAACGGCCAGGCCGAGCCGAGCACGATCACCAGCAGCACGGGGACCAGGTTTTGTCGGACCACCGTCCACCGTCCCGACTGCCACCACCAGGCGGCCAGCACTACGGCGGCCCCCAGCACCACGCGCCAGGCAGCGACACTCAACGGCTCGAAAGCCAGTACCGCCTTTTTCATCAGGACAAAACTCGTGCTCCAGATCAAGACGCAGGCGATGAAATGGAAATAGGCCATGCCGATCCTTTTCGTGGGACCGGTTCATCATATAATGCCGGCCAGCAAATGACGATGGAGGCGGATCATGACTTTGGGTTTCGGTATTGCGGGATGCGGGATGATTGCTCGATTTCATGCCCGCGCGATCGGGGAAGTTCGTGGCGCGAAGCTGGTGGGATGCTGGAACCGGACACCGGACAAATCGGAGCAGCTTGCCGCGGAATTTGGTTGCCGGACGTACGCGACGCTGGACCAGATGTTGGCCGATGACCGGATTCAGGTGGTGACGATCGGCACGGCCAGCGGCGCGCATCGTGATCCCGCGGTCGCGGCCGCGGAGGCCGGCAGACATGTCATCGTCGAAAAGCCACTGGAAGTAACGTTGCCGCGCTGTGACGCGATCATCGATGCCTGTCGTCGCAACCGCGTGCTGTTGGGAACGATTTTTCCTTCCCGATTCCATGATGCGGCCGGCTTGCTCAAGCAGGCGGTCGACCAGGGCCGTTTTGGTCGGGTGACGGTCGGCGACGCCTACGTCAAGTGGTATCGCACGCAACAGTATTACGACAGTGGCGCATGGCGCGGCACCTGGAAGCTGGACGGCGGCGGGGCATTGATGAACCAGGCGATCCACAGCGTGGATCTGCTGATCTGGCTGATGGGTCCGGTGGCCGAAGTCAGTGCCTACACGGCGACGTTGGCCCACGAACGGATCGAAGTCGAGGACGTTGCTGTTGCGGCACTGCGATTCGCGAACGGGGCGCTCGGCGTCATTGAAGCCACGACGGCCGCCTATCCGGGTTCCCTGAAACGGATCGAAATTCACGGTTCGGCCGGTTCCGCCGTTCTCGAGGAAGAGAATATCAAGACCTGGCAGTTTTCCAAGATGACCAACCGGGATCGGGCGTTGCTGGAACGGATGGCGGATCGCACGCGCACCGGCGGGGGCGCCGCCGATCCCGCCGCCATCGGGCACCATGGTCACGCCCGCCAATTTCGCGATTTCGCCGAGGCGATTCGCAAAGGTCGGGCGCCGAGCATCGACGGCGCGGAGGGACGCAAAGCGGTCGAGGTCATCCTGGCGGTCTACAAGTCGGCACGCACCGGGCGCGCGGTAAAATTACCGGTTTGAGCGTGGCGACCGTGCCGGACGACTTTGGCCGCCGTTGCGCACGAGTGTCATGTCCGCGTATTGCTGCGCGGTTCCCGGCCTTCGCTTTCTTCCAGCTCTTTCAGTTCTTCCAGCCACAAACGGATTTCATTGGGATACTCGCTGGCAAGATCGCCCATCACCAGCTGGCGATGGAACCCGGCCGCACCTTCGTTGTGCATCTCGGCGGTCTCCGCACTGGGAAATCGCAACATCGGGTCGGGGGAAATCAGGCCGCGGCAGAACTTCATCAACAATTCGTTGCAGGTCACGTCGCTGGGCAATATCCTGGGCAGCTCCTGCGTCAACCGGCGTTTCAATTCCAGCAATTCGCGAGGGCTGCGAGGCTGGTCAAACAACGGCTGACCGGATAACAGCTCGACTAACACGTATCCCAGTGATGCCAGATCGCTGAGCGGGGTAATGTCGCCACCTTCGAGCACTTCCGGGGCCGCGTAAGCGGGGGTGCAGGAGCGATGCGTGGGTGGTCGCTGCAGCTCAAACGCCGAACCGATGTCGACGATTTTTGCACTGCCGGTCCGTTTAAGCATGATGTTTGACGGTTTGATATCACCATGCACGACACCCTCGCGATGCAGCGCCGCCAGTGCCGAAAGACAGTCCCGCACGATCGCGACAGCCACGCCGGGTTTCACCCGCGGCTGAACCGGTCCATTGGTAACGATCACACGGTTCAGATATTCCCAGCGCCGATGACTGACTCGCTTGCGTATCCGATTGAGCATCTCCGGAACAAGCAGCCGCTGCAGGTCATAACCATCGACCCACTCCATCACCATCATGCGGATCCGATCACGATCCATGAAATTATGGATGTCGAGCAGATTATCATGCTGGATTTGCGCGACGCGCGCTGCAACGCTGGCGATGCGTGACATGGAATCGGAATAGCCGCGTGCGTCCTCGAATGGCTTGGGAGAGAAAATTTTCAGCGCCACCGGCACCGTAAAACCGTCCGCGCCGCGGAGTTCGGTGAGATAGACAACCCCCTGCCCTCCCGAGCCGAGCAGCTTCAGCAGGCTGTGGTGCGTCGTCCAGTTCAATCTTCGATCCTGTACGATATTGTCGTAGCGAGCGATCAGTTCCAGCGGCGGGTTCTGCGCCGTATTTCCGCCCTGCGTCAGCGTCGGATGAAGATTATGGTGCGTCGTAGTTGGCATGTGCGCCTTCCAGGCTGGTATTCCGAAGCCAACAGCAAAGATTCCGTAATGACCATCTTAGGCACTGGGGCCAACCAGCGTAAAGGGGAATGCGCGCGACGACCCAGCCGTGAACACTGTCAGCTGCCGCCGCATTCCGCTGCACGCGGTCTACTTTGCCGATCGGTCGGGCACTTCCAGGGAAGCCGGCGTGGCCGACATCGTCGATTTCATTTCGGCGATAGCAAGCATCAGCAGACTGGCGGGAAGCGCGTAACTGGCGACGCGGCCGGCCCGCGCGATATTGACACCGACAGTCCGCCCGTCGAGATCCACCAGAGGACCGCCGCATTCGTTCGGCCGCAACACGCTATCGTGAGGTATCACCAAGGGAAACCCGGCGCGGCGATCGCTGAGCTTGCCGCCTAGGCCATTCTGGAAATCGGCCCGTTCGCTGCGAGGTCCGGCGGCCCGATCGGACATCACCGCCTGCATCGTCAACTCCTGATCGCCGCGACGAACGATCAATTCGACCTTATCGCCGACGCGGTGCTTTTCCAGTGTCGAGACAAGGTTCTCGCGGGAGTCGACCTCCAGTCCGTTCACGCGAGTGATCAGATCCATCGGCTGAATCCCGGCTTTTTCCGCGCCGCTGCCCTCCATGACCGACACCACCCTCGGGTCGCGCTCCTCGAGGATCACGCCCAGCATGGCCCGCGGCGCCGTGATGCGGCGCGGTGCCCCGCTGACAACACCGATCGAAATCGGCAGTTCTTCCTGGGCCGGTGTCGCCAGCCAACTGCCCACCTCCGGGGTCTGGTCCGTCGACCAGGACACGGTCGGCAGTTCATCGGCCTCGATTCTCAGCAGGGCGATATCGAGGTCTCCGCGCGTGGCCAGCGTTTCGGCGGCGAAACGGCGGCTATCCGCCAACCGCACCGTAATCGTGCCGGACAATTCGCTGGCTTTGGTCAGAATCAATCCCTCGGCGTCGACGATGATGCCCAGCGCTACCGGTTCGGAATCGGAAAACACGCGGACCGTATAATTTTTGGGCGCCGCCACCACGTCGCGAAACGCTTCTTTGACTTTCGCATTGTCGCGCTGATAGGCCGGCTGCGTGCGGTATCGCCAGGTTCGTTCGCCGCGCCCCTCGCCGCGCCCCTCGCCGCGTCCCTCGCTGCGGCGAGGCCCCGCGGCCGGATTGGCATTCGGTTCGCGCGCCGATTCGGCGGCCGGCGGTTCGTCGGCGAGCAGCGGGCGAGGCTCCAGGATCCCGAAACTACAAGTCAACAGCAGCCCAAGCAGTCGATAGCCGTGAAAATAATCAACGCGCATTATCTGTCCTCAACTTGTTCGCTAAGGCGTTCCCACATTCAAGATCCGGAACGCGTGCCGCTTAATTGCTCCGTCGCTCCAGGACGATCTCCAACTCGATCGATTCTTCGCCGCGCTTCAGCCGGACTTTCACCTTGTCGCCCGCTTGCCGCTCGGCGACCAGATTTGCCAGTGACGTGAAGTCGGTGACAGGCTTGCCGCCAAATTCAACGATCAGGTCCCCGACCTTGATTCCACCTTTCTCCGCCGGTGTGCCCGAGTAGACCCGCGCGACCTTCGCGGTCGTGCCCTCCGGTTCGCCTTGAACGCCGAGGAACGGCATTTGGCCCGGAAGGTGTCCCCAGGCCTCGCCGGCGAGCAATCGGTCCCAGGAATCTCGGAACAGTTCGACGGGGACATGCATGTTCGATGTCAGCTGCGACCCGATCCGGCTGTGGATGCCGATAATCCTGCCCTGACCGTCAGCCAACGGGCCCCCCGAATCGCCGCCGACCAGCGCGCAATCGGTGACCAGCATGTCCCGTGACTTCGCCAGAATTCGCCCGACACGAATCACCGGTTTCCGCTCGCGCTCGAGTCCACCCGGATGCCCGGTCGCCACGCACCATTGGCCTTCGTTGAGCTCCTTGGCCGATCCCATCGTCATATGGGGCCATTTACCGGGACTGGTAATGCGCGCCAGCCCGGCATCTGAACCACGATCCAGGCCCAACGTGATTCCCTCGACTCGCCTACCGTCCGACAAGGTGATCACAACCTTTTCGTCCGGCCGTTGCGCAACATGGGCCGCGGTCAACACATACCCGTCCTCAGAAACAATCACGCCGCTGCCTTGCGCCGAGTTGATCCGCAGATTGACCGTGCACTCGATCAACTTACCACCGATCCGGCGTTGAATCTCCTCCATCGCCCGCAGTTCGGCCACACCATTGGGAATGCCGCCCGCGAACAACTTTTCGCCGATCGCCGCCTGCGCTGCGGTGCTCTCGACTGGTGATGACGTGGAGTCGTCGGCAAGGACCGGCAAGCGGCAAGTGAAGAGCAGAATGCCGAACAGCAAGACGTGAATCGTTCCAACCTGCCTAAGCCCGGTCGGCCTGTGTCGAGTTCGTTTCGATGGCCGAAAGAGCGGCGATCGCTCGCGTCGTCGCCAGAGCCGATTCCTGCACCCCATCGCAGTTTCCTCGTTGCTCGCGAACCTCGACCCGCATCCGCCGAAGAAGAATCACCAACAGGTTCTGATTCTAATTCCACCGGCTGGCAACGGCCTCCTCAACCCTGCTTCATCCTAGGGAAATTTAACTGTTTCGTCACCTGTCGTGGGCAATTTGGCGGAGAATTCCGATTGGTCTATTCTTAACACCTGAAACGGCCGGCGGTTGCGGTTCGCATTCCGGGAGCTCGGCCTGTGCCGATTCGAGCTGCCCCAGCCGCCCGAGACGGTCGCCCTCAGGGCTTGCGTGTCGGGAACGACCGTGTAGACTTGCTGCAGACTGGTCAGGTAGCTCAGTTGGTAGAGCAACGGACTGAAAATCCGTGTGTCGCCGGTTCAACCCCGGCCCTGACCACTCGACGCAAGTCGAACCGAAGCATCTGGTTGTGCTTCCCGGCAATAGTCAATCGGCTCCACCGCCACAAGCACACGCATTTGTGGACGGATCTGCAGCATCATCCCACCTCCCAGAAATCACGTCCCAGCACGGCCAGATCGGGTAACTCCGCCCCTGGAAACTCACCCGCAGGCGAGCTCCCGAAGGCTTTTCCCATTCGATGACGCAATCCCCGGAGTTCGACCGTGGCGACGGGAATGGTAATTCCACGAACCGGGGGCCTTCGATGGTGCGTCAATGACGCCGGAGCGTCTCAGGGGTTTCCTGGGACCCGAACAGATCCTTTTTGATCAGTGTGCTCACGATCGTAAGTAGCTTGCGCATGCAGGCTTCTCCGCCACCGTGTTGCCGCCGGTCTGGCCCTGTTGATCGACGCGCGTCATGCGTTTCAATCCGTCGAACGTGTAGGTGTTCTTGAGGTCCGCCGTGCCCCGGCTGCCCGGCTGGCGATGCGCGACAAGGCTCTTTTTTTCCGGTTGCGAATGCTTCCCCATCGAACTTCGGATCGTTAGAATCCAGCACCTTCCCTGGTGATATTCCCCTGGATCCTTGCCGTATCCCGGAGCCAATCCATGCTGCGCATCAAGTTGTTTCTGATGATGTTTCTGCAGTTCTTTATCTGGGGGGCCTGGCTGCCGCTGATCTTCGGCTACCTGCCCAGCCTGGGATTCAGTGATCTTGAACAGTCGTTGATCCTGAATGCCTTTCCCGCCGCTTCGATTCTGGCGATGTTCTTCAGCAATCAGTTTGCCGACCGGCATTTCGCGGCGGAGAAGTTCGTGGCGCTCAGCCACTTGATCGGCGGCGTCTCCATTTTGCTGCTGGCCTGGGTCACCGACTTCAAGCTGTTTTTTGTTTTGATGCTGGTGCACTGCGTCTTTTATGTACCGACGATTTCGATCACCAATTCGATCGCGTTCGCGAGCATGAAAGACGCGCAGCAGGAGTTTGGTATTGTGCGAATGGGGGGCACGATCGGCTGGATTGCCGCCGCCTGGCCGCCGTTGTTCATTCTCGTCGACTGGGCGAAGGTTCCTTTACTGGCGGATGCGGGCTTCGTCGATTGGTTCGACGCGGTTTTGAAGAGCGGACTCACCGGGAAAGCGCTGCAGGATGCGACAGCCTGGACGTATGTGGTTGCCGGTCTGGCGTCCTTGGTTCTGGCGGCCTTCAGTCTGATGTTGCCGCACACGCCGCCTCGTCCGGCAACGGGGCAAAACGACGGTCAGGCCTGGATCAAGGCGATGCGGCTGTTGGCGCACCCTTTCGTGCTGGTTCTCTGGGTGGTGACCTGTCTCGATTCGTTTGTGCACAACTGCTATTTCAACTGGACCGGTCGCTTCCTTCCAACGGTTGGCGTTCCCGGTAATTGGGTAACGCCTGTGATGAGCATCGGGCAGGTGGCGGAGATTCTGACGATGGGAATCCTGGGGATGTTCCTCAAACGGCTGGGATGGCGCACGACGATGATCATCGGAATTCTCGGTCATGCGGCCCGGTTCGCCGTTTTCGCGCTGTTCAATTCTCCCGATTATCGCTGGTTGATCGTAACCGTGAACGTGCTGCACGGCATTTGCTATGCGTTCTTTTTCGCGACGGTCTATATTTTTGTCGACGATCATTTCCCCAAGGATGTGCGATCCAGTGCTCAGGGGCTTTTCAATCTGATGATTCTTGGGATCGGCGCGCTCATCGCGAATTTCGCCTGCCCGCCGATGATCTCGGCGTTGACCTCGGCCGAGGGAACCGATTTCCGTACTTTGTTCCTTGTCCCCTGCGGGATCGCGGTGTTGGCCGCGGTCTTTCTGGGGCTCTTTTTCTGGCCGCCGAGGCCGGAGACGAAGCAGGCCTGATCCTGGCAGGGCGTGCATTGCATCGATTCATGGTGCCTGGCAAGTAGAGGTGTCGCATGGTTGCTCGGTTGGAGCAGCGGCGCGAAACGCGCGGGCGCGAACGGCGATGGCGCGGAATCCCGCCAGGAGGTGGGTTCCCGGAACGCGCGATCCGGGGCGCGGTCGCGGGGTGGCTGCTGATCTATCTTGGCCTTGTGTTGACCGGAACTTCGCGGGCGCAGGCCGACCTGCCGGTCCGTGTCGCCCTCGGAGCGATCGACATTACGCCCGATCCGGCCGCTGATGCCCCGGTCTGGATTGCCGGGTACGGAATGGGCCGCCGAGCCACCGGTGTTCACGATCCGTTGTATGCTCGCTGTCTGATCGTGAGCGACGGTTCGACGAAAGTGGCGCTGGTGTCGGTGGACCTGGTCGGACTGCAGTTTCCCGAGGTTACGCGTATTCGGGAGCGGCTGGCCGATTTTGAGTACGTCCTGGTTTCCAGCACGCACAATCACGAAGGTCCCGACGTCATTGGAATCTGGGGCCGATCCCCGATTCACCGCGGCGTCGATGAAAAGTACCTGGATCAAGTCGTGGACAAAGTCGCCGAGCTGTGCAGGCAGACGGAACGCCGGCTTGCGCCGGCGAAGGCGGAGTTTGGTACGGCCAAGGACGACTCGTTGCTGCGCGACAGTCGAGAGCCGCAAGTCAAGGATGGTGTGTTGCGTGTCCTGGCGTTGACCGGCAGCGATGGCAAGAAGGCGGGGCTGATGGTGGATTGGAGCAGTCATCCCGAGTCGATGGGGTCGAAGAACAGCTTGCTGACCGCTGATTTTCCGGCCGCGACGATCGGCTGGCTGGAGAAGCGTTACGGCTGTCCAATCGCCTATTTTTCCGGTGCGGTGGGAGGACTGATGACGCCGCCGCGGCAGCGCATCCGCGGTGACGACGGCCAGTTCCTGAACGAAGGCGATTTTGCGTTTATGGAACGCTACGGTGAGGCCGTCGGCGAACTTGCCGCCCAGGCGGTGGAACGAGCGCCGAATGCCGTGCGGCTTCACCCGATTCACGTTGCGTCGCAACGCATATTTCTTCCGGTCGAGAATGCGCTCTACCGGGCCGCTCGGGGACTGAACGTTCTTGTCCGGGACGCGACGGTCTGGAGCGGCGATCCGACCAGGAAAGGGGCACCGCTGGGAATTGAAAACGCCGATCAGACGATGGCCATTGAAACAGAAGTGGCGTGCATTCGCCTGGGCGATGTCTACCTCGCCTGCATTCCCGGCGAGATCTATCCGGAACTGTTGTACGGCCAATTTCAGGAGCCGGTGGATCCCAATGTCGATTATCCCGATGCGCCGCTGGAACCGCACGTGGAGCAGATTCTAGCCGGCAAGAAATGGATGCTGATCGGGCTGGCCAATGACGAGGTCGGTTATATCATTCCTCGCCGGCAATGGGACAAGGTCGCTCCGTTCGCTTACGGCCGCAAAGAGTCGCAGTACGGCGAAGTGAACTCGTGCGGACCACAGGTAGCGCCGATCCTGATGCAGGCGCTGCAGCAATGCGCGAAGCGACTGGAGACCGTCCGCTAGACAACCGGGGCGATGCGCGACGCGCGACGGTCAGTTAAGGCTGGTAATCGTCGGGAACCGGCGCGGCCGCCGGGTTCGCTTCGGTGGTACCGAACCGTTGAGCAGCGGCGCGCCACTCCTGGGCAGATTGCCGGGCGTTGGCCTGGGTCTGATCGGCGGCAGCTCGCGCATCTTGACCCAGTGACTGCCCCGCCCCACGTAGCCGCTCCGCCTGATCGATCAGGGCTTGTCGCGATTCGTGAGTGGCCTGGTGCACCTGCGAAAGAGTGGCCTGCGCTTGTTGCTGTACGCCGTCGACCCGTTGCAGCATTTCCTGTGCGGGGACGAGCCGCGGGTCGAGTGTGACTGCTTTGGCGAAAAGGCCTTTGGCCTGATCGACTTCGCCCCGCTGATACAGCATCTGTCCAAGATTATAGTGGCCAACGGCGGGACCATTGGCCTCGACAAGCTGTTGCAGAGCTTCTTCGCGTGCGCCCATGTCCAGGCAGACGGTGGCCAGATTATTGCGGTACCGCGGGTTGCTGGGTTGAAGTGAAATCGCCGCCGAAATCTCCTGATGCGCTTCGCGCAGCCGGCCTTGCCGTGCCAGGCACAGCCCCAGATCGTTGTGGGCAGTCGGGTATTTCGGATCGACTTCGATCGCCTGTCCGTAGAATCGCACGGCATCGTCGAATCGCGAGTGACGGTCGCACAGGTGAGCGATGCTCATCAGTGCTTCCATGTCTTTGGGATCTTGTCGCAGCGCTTCTTCATGCTTGCGAATCGCCCCTTCGACGTCACCTCGAGCTTCCAGCAACTTGCCGGCCGTAATGTAAACCCGTGGATTGATTTTGGGGACTGGAGTGGACAGGCGGGTGGCGTCATCCGTGCCGGTGACGTCGGCCTTCTTGGCGCTCCAGCTGGCGGGTGCCGCCGGCGATAGCGCGGTGCCGACGGCGCCTTTCGCTTTGCGGAATCCGTTGCTGATCGAATTCCCGGCGGTGGCCAGTGCGGTCGACGCCGGATTGCCGCTGGAAGGGCTGCTCGCGAGGGCGTTGCTTGACGAAGAGAATCCTGCCGCACCAGGCATGGCCGGCAAGGTACCGTGCGACGCCCCCGCCTGCACCGGACCGGCCAGCGTGGGCCGAGCGGTGTGGGACGATGCGGTTCCACCGAGCCACGCGGGGCGGCTGCCCCACGCGCATCCGTTGGTGGCGGCGACGCCGATGATACCTATCGCCGTCAGCAGTTTCCTGGTTCGCGTCGCCATCGTACTCCTCCTTGAGATGACTGATCGATCCGCCCGCAGCGGGACCATTGCACCCGCCGACTCGCTCCGCCAATCGCAGCATTCCTTTGTCGCCACCGGCGTCGTTCGGGCATCCTACGGGACTCCTACATTCCTCCGGCGCCGCCGCCGCCGCCGGAACCCGCGGCACTGGGCAGCCGAGGATCGCCAATCGATCCTCGGGCCTTCTTGTCAATCTGATCGAAGTACTCACCCGACGTATTGGTCGGTTCGATGTCGGTGACCAGGACTTCCGGATTCACGCCCCGAAGATTCAGCTCGCCCACAAAATGCTTGACCGCCTCGACACGCAGACTGGTTATTCGATCGTTCGATCCGCGCTGCACGAACAGAGTACGACGGTGTGGAGGCGCGTAAGTCAGGATGCGGCGCACCTTGATTTCGCCGGCCTTATTCAAGTCGTGCGTTTCGAGGTTGAACAGCGATTCGGGAATGGTGGTTTCGTACCGCCAGCCATTGTCCTTCATGATCGCAAACGGCGCGCGAAGTGCCTCGCGGTCCTGGCTGCGGAACGGTTCGGGCCAGGCGGCGTTGCGGGCGGTATCCAGCGTGAATCGATCCCAGATTTCCCCCAAGGTGGGCCAGCCAGCCTGAGATACGCTGGGAACGCACAGAACGGTCAAGACTCCAATCCGGGCCCAGAATTTTCGACGCATGTACCTGTCTCCCTGTCGGCGACCTGCTGCCGCATGCTCTGACGAAGCTCCGGCGTTCGGCGACCATGCCGAGGGGGTTTCGTCCGCCGTGTCGGCTCTCTGTCACGGCGCAGGCGGCAGCGCGTACCGCTTGTATGGTTCGATATCGGCCCTGCGGCCCCGGGATCTCCGTAACTTCACGATCATCCGCCATATCTTGCCCAGTCTCCTCGATTTGCCGAGCAGCGGTCATTCGGCGATCGGTGGGAACCGGGAGGGACGTGAACTTTGCCCCCATTCCGACTACAATACGCGTCCCGCCCATCGGCTTTCGTCCGTGACCCGCCGCGACGAAACTCGGGAATTTCCAGGAACTGTTTCCAGCAATAACCCCACATTTTTGTTCGCTTCAGGGAGATTTGCATGCGTTTTGGATCCGCGAATGGTTGTGCAGCGTTGCTGTGCTCGTTGTTGTTCGTCACGCCGGCACTGACTCAGGACGCGCCGAAAGTCGATGTGCGCGCAATCCAGTCGGGTGCGACGCCCGTTTCGCAGCTCAAGGTGCTGCCGGGATTCCAGGTCGAGTTGCTCTACTCGGTTCCCCGGGAGACGCTTGGTTCCTGGGTCAACCTCTGTGCGGATCCACGGGGCCGGCTGATTGTCTCCGATCAATATGGCGGACTCTATCGGGTCGAAGTTCCTCCCGCGGGGCAAAAGGCCGCCGCCGACAAGGTGAAAGTCGACAAGATCGGCGTCGATCTGGGCGAGGCCCAAGGCCTGTTATGGGCCTTCGACAGTCTGTACGTCGTCGTGAACAAGGGGCAGAAATATACCAGCGGATTGTATCGCGTTCGCGACAGCGACGGCGACGACCAGCTGGATGAAGTCCAACTGCTGCGGGAGTTGCCGGGTGGCGGCGAGCATGGACCGCACGCGGTCTTACTGACCCCCGATGGCAAGCATCTGATGGTTGTCTGCGGGAATCAGACCAAGCTTGTTTCCTACCAGTCGACCCGGGTTCCGCCGTTCTGGGGTGAAGACCATCTTTTGCCGCGGATGCCGGACGGGCGCGGGTTCATGCGCGGCGTGCTGGGACCGGGAGGGGCGATTTACCGCGTCAGCGCCGACGGGCAGAACTGGGAGCTTTACAGTGTCGGGTTTCGCAATCAATTCGATGCGGCGTTTAATCGGGACGGCGAACTGTTCAGCTACGACGCCGACATGGAATGGGATTTCAATACACCCTGGTATCGTCCCACGCGTGTCTGTCTGGTGACCAGTGGCAGCGAGTTCGGCTGGCGTAATGGGGCCGGCAAATGGCCGGCCTATTATGCCGACAGCCTGCCCGCCGTGGTCGATATCGGCCCCGGATCGCCGACCGGTATTTCGTTTGGCTACGGCGCGAAGTTCCCGGCGAAGTACCAGGATGCACTGTTCATCTGCGACTGGAGCTACGGCAAGTTATACGCGGTCCATCTGGAGGCGAAAGACAGCGCCTATCAAGGCAAGTTCGAGGAATTCGTCAGCGGCTCGCCGTTGCCGCTGACCGATGTGATCGTCAACCCGCTGGACGGCGCGCTTTACTTCACGATCGGAGGACGCCGCACGCAGTCGGGACTTTATCGGGTGACATACACCGGCAAGGAAAAACTGGACCCATCCAGCCCGGATGTGGTCGGTCTGAACGAACGGCGCACGCGTCATTTCCTGGAGACGCTGCATGCGCCGCAGGAAAGCAAGGCGATTGGACCCATTTGGAGCTATCTCGATCACGACGATCGCTTCATCCGGTTCGCCGCCCGGGTCGCCCTGGAGCACCAGGACCCTGTTCACTGGCGCGAGAAAGCGTTCGCGGAGCCGAAGTCCGGCAAAGCGATCACTGCCCTGTTGGCGCTGACACGTGTTTCGGCGCCCGATCCATTCCACCGCACCGAGCAATCACCTGCGGTCGATGAGACGCTGCGCGACCAGATCCTGAATCGGCTGGCAGACCAGGCCTGGGACAAACTGAACGATTGGCAGCGACTGGATTGGCTGCGCACCTGCGAAATCGTGTTGAATCGGATGGGAAGGCCGGGCGAGCCGCTGGCTGCCCGTTTGAGCGCGATGCTGGAATCGGTATTTCCCAGTTCGAATCGCATGCAGAATGCGGAACTGTGTCAGTTGCTCGTCTATCTCGACTCGCCCTACGTGATCGAGCGGACGATAAAGCTGCTGAAAGAGGCTCCCACGCAGGAGGAACAGCTGGAGTATGCTCGGGCACTGCGCGTGAAAAAAACGGGTTGGAGCCTGGAGCAGCGCAAGGATTATTTTCAGTGGTTTGTGCGTGCGAGCGGCTATCGCGGCGGGGCGAGCTTTGCGCTGTTTCTGAAGAATATCGAGGACGATGCGGTGGCGACGTTGTCGGACGAGGAGCGCCAGGTCGTGACGCCGATCCTGGAATCCAAACTGGAGACTGCGCAGCCGACGGGCGTGGCCCAACCACGTCCATTCGTGAAGAAGCGGACCCTGCCAGAAACGTCGCAGCTGTTCCAATCATCGCTTCACAGTCGTGATTTCGACCGCGGACGCAAGCTGTTCGGCGCCGCAAATTGCTTCGCTTGCCATCGATTCGATAACGAAGGAGGAGCGCACGGTCCGGACCTGACCGGACTGGCGGGACGATTCAGCCTGCGCGATCTGCTGGAATCGATCATCGACCCCAGCAAGGTCATCAGCGACCAGTACGCGGGTGTGATCATCCAGACCGTCGATGGACGCGCGATCGCGGGCCGGATCGTCAACCTGAATCAGGACAGCATCATGGTGATGACGAATATGCTCGACCCGAATGCGGTGCAGAATATTCAGCGAAAAGATATTGAGAGCATGGGACCGGCCAGCAAGTCCTTGATGCCGGACGGACTCCTTGATACGCTGCAGGACGACGAAGTGCTCGATCTGATGGCGTTCCTGCTGTCGCGCGGCGATCGCAATCACGCCATGTTCCGCGGAAAATAGCTGTTTACGGATGGACGGACTCAATCGATCCCAGCGCAAGGCGGTGGAAACGCTGCAGGGCCCGTTATTGGTCCTGGCCGGCGCGGGATCGGGTAAGACGCGCGTCGTCACCTTCCGGATCGCCAACCTGATCCGCCATGGAGTGGCTCCCGATCGGATTCTGGCGGTAACGTTCACCAACAAGGCCGCCAGCGAGATGAAGCAGAGGGTGACGGAACGACTGGGGCGGGCCCTGCCCAAGATGCCCGACGTGTCGACGTTTCATTCCCATTGCGTCCGCATTCTCAAACGCCATATCCCGCGATTGGGCTATCCACCCCATTTCGCCATCAGCGATATGGGCGAACAGACCGCCATGGCCCGTGATGCGCTGCGGAAGATCAAGGTGTCCGAGGCGATGCTGCGGCCCGGCGATCTGGTCTCGCTGATCAGCCGCTGGAAGTCGTTGTCAATACGCCCGCAGCAGGCGGGAGCCACCGCCAGCAGCGACAAGGAGCATCTTGCGGCGGCGGCCTACCGTCGTTATCAGCAGTCGCTGAAGCTGAGGGGTATGGTCGATTTCGACGACCTGCTGCTGCTGACAGAAGAACTGCTGACCGATTTCCCGGACGTGCACCGCGAAGAATCCGGCCGTTACGACCACCTGCTGGTCGACGAGTACCAGGATACAAATGGGCCGCAGTACCGGATCGTCAGCGCGCTGGCGCGAAATCATCGCAACCTTTGCGTGGTGGGCGACGACGATCAGTCGATCTACGCCTGGCGCGGCGCCGAGGTGCGGCATATTCTCAACTTCAAACGCGATTGGCCGGACGCCACGGTGGTCTACCTGGAAGAGAATTATCGCTCGACGGCGGCAATTCTCGATGTCGCCAACCGCGTTATCACGTTCAACAAGCAGCGGCACCCCAAGCTGCTCCGCGCGGCCCGGCCCGGCGGCGAAAAGCCCCGCATCGAACAGTATGACAACGAGCAACTGGAAGCCGAGGGGACGGTGGGCGATATTCGCGGACGGATCGGCCAGAGAGGGCTGGAACCCCGCGACTTCGCGATCCTGTTTCGTACCAACGAACAGCCGCGGCTGTTCGAAACGGCGTTGCGCCAGGCCAAAATTCCCTACGTCCTGATCGGCAGCAGCTCCTTCTACGACCGCAAGGAAGTCCGCGACATCATGGCCTACCTCAAGGTGATCGACGCGCCCCAAGACGATACGTCGCTGCTGCGGATTATCAATACGCCGCCGCGCGGGATCGGCGACCGAACCGTGGAATGGGTCATGGCGCGAGCCGCGGAACAGCGCACCTCGATCTGGGAAGTTCTCGGGCGCCGCGACCTGTCGAGCGGCTTGAGCGCCGCCGCGAATGGCGCCCTGAGGAAATTCCGTGAATTGATCGAACGATTCCGAAATCAACTCGCGCGGCGCCCCCTGCAGGCGACGCTCGCGGAATTGCTGGACGAGATCGCCTACCGGGACGAATTGCAGAACCTCTACACCGACGCGGACGAACGGGATGCACGCTGGAATTCCGTCGGCCATGTTGTCGACTCGCTGGTGGAGTTCGAGCAGGTGCGGGACGAACCGCGATTGCGTGACTTTTTGAACGAATTGACGCTGAATACCAGAGAGGAACCGGAGGACAAGGAAAAGCAGCTCCGCCGCAACGCCGTGGCGCTGATGACGCTGCATGCGGCCAAAGGTCTGGAATTTCCCCACACCTATCTGGTGGGGATGGAGGAAGGAATCCTTCCGCACCACCGCAGCGTGGCCGTCGACGGGCCGGCAATCGACGAAGAACGCAGGCTCTGCTATGTCGGCATTACACGCGCCCAGGAACGCCTGACGATTTCGCTGGCTCTGACCCGCATGAAATGGGGCAAGCCGCGCGAATCGCTGCCCAGCCGGTTTGTTTTTGAAATGATTGGACAGGCCGACAGGTTCGCAGAAGCGGCGGCGCGCCACGCCGAGAAAACGAGAACGGGGGCGGGGCGAACTCGGGGCGCCAAGGCGTAGCGCGAAATACGTTGAGGAGGAAGCTAGGTTCCATCCTTCTTCAAGGTGACCGTGATGGACTCTTTGCCGGTGATGTTCATTTTCAACGGCGTCTTGGCGATGTTGGTGTAATTCGCGTGGACGCCTCCCTCCTTGAGCGCCGCAACCCGTCGCGCACCATCCATATTCATCTTGTCAGCGCTGTCTTGGTTTTCAGGGTTCGCGCCGAAGACAAGGATCTTGTATTCGCCCGGAACGATCCCGTCGGCGTCTCCGTAGGACGAAATCTTGAATTCCCCGTTCGCTCCCGAGCGGGCGGTGGCGGCGCGGCCCTTGCCGTCCGCCGAATGGAATGCCAGAGCAGCATTCGGCAGCGGATTGCCGTCCAGCGTCACGGTGCCGCTGACGGGGACAGTTCCGTTCTTGCCGCCGCAACCGACAATCCAGGTCGTGGCCAGGACCAATGCAACACTCAACGCGAAATTTCGTGGCATGAACCAACAACCCCGTTTTCGAAAGCGCGATGGCCTTCGCGACTCGCGAAGGCCATCGAAACTGCGGCAGCGATGAAAATGACTAATAGGTCTGCGGAACAGGCTGGCGATCATCGCGGCAGCCTAGCAACTGGTAGATCTTCATGTCGATCCGCTGCGTCAGGTAATGCACTGACCCGTCGACAAACGCGAATTGCGCACCCTCGACATGCCGCGACTTGAATCCCCAGGCGACGCTGATATTGTCCCATTGCTTGAGTGGATCTGCGCCGGTGCGATCTCCTGAATAGTAATTAATCGGAATGATCGTCGTCCCGCCGACATTTCCCGAGAGGGCGCTGGCCCAGTTCGGAGTCGGATAGTTGTTAGGGCCGATTCCCGCGCTGGGCTCCATGAACCAACGGTTATGTTCCGGTAGTGCTTCCCCGCACAGCAGCGTGTTGGACTGTCCATCGACGATCGCTTCAAAACGAATAAGCACGCCTGTGCGACCGAACGCTCCCCGCATCATCTGCACATTGTGGGCACTGCCAGCGGGAGAATTTCGTTTGGGGTGCCCTGGGATCGGGCCGACATAACCCCAATCGCCCAGGCCGCTGCCGAGCGGATCGCAGTATTGATGGAACGGATTGTTGGCGTTGGGTGCCCAGTCAGTGCATTGGGGACCCATGCTTGCCATATAGTTGGAGACCGGCGCTTCCCAATTACCGTTGTCACTGGGACAACGCAGCGTTCCACGTTTCACTACGGGTAAGACCCCCGCCGCCATTGCCTGCTTGATTGAATTGTTCTTCGGGTCGAGCGGATTCGGCACGTTGAAATAATCTTTGTCGGTGACTTTGTCGTACAGATTGGTGTCTTCCATCTGAGGCTGGCAGTAAAACAGCCAATTTCCCTTGTCGTAGTGGCAAGAATCCCCGGAACCAGGATGGGGCAAGTTTTTGTTGTCTTCACCCAGTCGTCCGCCCGGCGGCAGGTGCTGGAATTTTTCGTGAAAGTTCTGGCAGGCCAGGGCCAACTGCTTGAGATTGTTCATGCAATGAGCCCTCCGACCCGATTCGCGCGCGGCCTGCACCGCCGGCAGCAAAAGAGCCACGAGGATGCCAATAATGGCAATGACAACCAGAAGCTCGACGAGCGTGAAACCGCGGCGGCCCGAATTCATTGGAAACCTCATTGTTCCGATGGCAGAATAAATCGACGATGGACGATAAGGGGCTGGCCAAAGTGGACTTGTTGCTAAGATAGCCTTAGCCAAATTCCAGTGTCAAGCGATTTCGCGGGAAAAGCACGGCAAATCAGCAAAACGTGGTACGCCAGACCTGGCACGTCGACCTTCCAGAAAGTAAGCACTTTTGCCAATGGGTAACCATCAGTTGGCCGGCAGCAAAGTATGATTCGGCCCCCCAACCTGCCAACGAAAATGGACGCTCGCGATAAAATCCGCGCGTCGAACGTCGGGGCACGGCACGGTTCCTCAGGCGCCGTTCCCAGTCGACGGCGCAGGTTGGCGCGCTGGCTCGGTGCCTTGCAGGTGGCCATTGTTCTGCTTGCGATTTTCGCGGCGGCGTTGCTGCTCGGAACGTGGGTCGAGTCACGGTACGATCAAAAGACTGCGCACTACCTGGTCTACGGTGCCTGGTGGTTTGCCCTGCTGCTGCTGTTGCTGGGCATGAATATTCTGTTTGCGGCCGTCAAGAAATGGCCATGGAAGCGGCATCAGACAGGTTTCCTGGTGACGCACGTCGGGTTGTTGCTGCTGGTTGGGGGAGGGCTGGTTTCCAACCTTACCGGCTTTCACGGACTGATGCATCTGCTCGATCATCCCGACGCCGTGGAGGGCATCGCCGCGCAGACATCGAATTTATGCGTGCACCGCGTGCGCGAGGTGATTCGCTGGGTCGACGATCGGCACGATCAGTCGCTTGCGCTTCCGAGTCGGCCTTTTCCCTGGTCCGCGGACGGCTGGCGGGCGGGTGATCTGGATCTGGCGACGCGCTGCCTGCTGTGGCTGCGCGACCCGTGGCCGCGACCGGTTCGGTTACAGCCTCCGGCGCCGTGTGAATTGGCGATTGAAGAGTCGGTTCGTGACTCGGCCATCGTTCCGTTCCGCGCGACCGATGCCGACAGCGGCGTGGCCGCTGCCGAATTGCAGTTGCAGTCACCCGCCACAGGTACGCTTCCCCGTTTCTGGTGCGGCAACGCCGACGGCTTTCGATCGGTTCGGGTTGGCCCGACCCAGGTAGTTTTTGCCGGGGTGCTGGACCGTGACGAAGCGGCCCGGTTTGTTGCTGTCGGTCGAGAATTGACGGCGACGGCCAGCGGTCGAGGCCTTCTGCAGATCGCAACTTCGGACGACGGCCGGCTGTTGTTCCACAGTTGGTTGAACAGCGAGGGTGATGCCTGGCGTCACGATCGGGCCGGCGAACTGCGCGGCGGCGAACCGGTGGAGATCTGGGGCGGAATGCGTTGGAGTGTGACCGTCCGGCAGTACTTTCCGCGCGCCGAGGCCGGCCAGTTCACGGTGCCCATGGCGGCGGCGGAATCCTCGGAGAGCCGAGCCACTCCGGCCGTGCGGTGCGCACTGACCTGCGGCCGCGAACGGGTCGAGTTCTGGTTGCGTCGGTCCGAACATCAGTTGACGGCGGTCCGCCTTGGCGAGCGGACCGTTCAACTGGCCTACCAGCCGGAAATCCGTGAATTGGATTTCGCGGTCAGCTTGTCGCGGGGTGAACAGATCACCGATGCGGGCACGGACATGCCGGCTTCACAGGCCAGCTATCTGTTGATTCACGATCCGGAGTCGTCTCGAGCGGCCTTGCCACGCCGGATCACGATGAATCAGCCGCTTCCGTATCGAGGCTACATGTTCTACCAATCGAGCTTTCAACCGATTGGCAGAGATCAACAGGGGCGTCCTATCCTGCGTTGCGCGCTGGTGGTCACGCGCGATCCGGGAGTACGCTTGAAATACTGCGGAGCCGGCATGGTGGCGTTGGGCATTGCCTGTATGTTCTACATGCGAGCCTATTCCATTCGTCCCTGGAGGACATAAAATCAACGGCCTGCGGTCGGCAATGGTCCGAGTCCAGGCACAGAGGTCCAGGCACAGAGGTCCAGGCACAAGGGTCGCGGTATTTTCCACAACATTGTTTTCCGGCAATTGTCTGGCGTCGTCGCGGCCTTGCTGCTCGGTGCGTTCGTTTCCCGTGTTGATGCACAGTTTGACGCGACCGCCGTGGAGCCGGTCGAGCGACTGGGTGGAGCGTTGCTGTTGCATGGGGGTGGCGGCATCAGCGGGGAGGTGCGCGGCAAATTCATGGAGCTGGCGGGCGGATCCGAGGCGCGGATCGTCGTGATCCCGACGGCCGACCCCGAGGATCCTCTTGATGACGATCACCTGCGTATCTGGCGCGAATTGGGCCCGAAGTCGCTGGTGCGGCTGCATGCCGACACCCGCGAGCAGGCGATGCAACCTGCGTTCGTTGAACCATTACGCGAGGCAACGGCGATCTGGATCAGCGGCGGGCGGCAATCGCGACTGGCGCAGACGTATGCCGATTCCCCGGTGGAGCGGGCGGTGATCGAGGTCGTCAGGCGCGGCGGAGTCGTGGGAGGATCGTCGGCCGGCGCAGCGATTGCCAGCCGCGTGATGCTGGTGCGCGGCGAACTGCGTCAAGGATTTGACCTGCTGCCCGGCGCGATCGTCGACCAGCATTTTCTGGCACGAAACCGGCAGAGCCGATTGATGGACGCATTGGCCGCCGCGCGCGATCGATTTGGTGTCGGCATCGACGAAAACACCGCGCTGCTGTTGCGCGGCAGGCGATTGGAGGTGATCGGTGAGTCGACGGTGACGGTATGCCTGCCGCCAACTCCCCGCCGGCCCGCGGCAACCCGCGAGCTCAAAGCGGGCGATCTCGCCGACTACCTGGCGCTGTCCCGCGCCGCGTTGGAACGGTCGCGGGAGAAGTTTCCGCCGGCGGCGCCTCCGCCCCCCCGCCTCGATAAAGGGACATTGATCATCGTCGGCGGCGGAGGAATTCCAGCCGGTACGCTGCAACGGTTTATCGATGACGCCGGCGGCCCTGAGGCGCCGCTGGTCTATATCCCGTGCGAAGAACGCGAGATGCTGGTCGGAGACCCCGACTTTGTCGGCGTCCTCCGCCGCGCCGGGGCGACCAACGTGCAGTGGATTCACACGAAAGATCGTCGACGCGCGAACCAGGACGAGACGCTGCTGGCGCCGCTGCGCACCGCCAAGGGAATCTGGTTCGGCGGCGGCCGACAATGGAATCTGGTCGATTCCTACCAGAATACCTGCGCCCACCGGCTGATGCACGAGGTCCTGCAGCGCGGTGGCGTGATCGGCGGTTCCTCCGCCGGAGCGTCGATTCAGGGCGACTACATGCCGCGTGGCGATCCGCTCGGAAACCTGAATATCATCGCCGAGGGTTACGAGCAAGGATTGGGGTTTCTCACCGGCGTCGCGATCGATCAGCACTTCGCGCAGCGCAATCGCTTCGGCGACATGAGCGAACTGATTTCCAAATATCCCCAGTATCTCGGCATCGGGATCGACGAGTCGACCGCGATCGTGGTAAAAGAACATCGCGCGGAAGTTGTCGGCAAAGGTCACGTCGCATTCTATGACGCCGGCCGCAGGAAACTCGAGAATCAACCCGACTATCTTTCGCTTTCGTCGGGGCAATCGTATGATCTGGTCTCCCGAAGCGTCGTCGCAACGGACGCCGGCGCGAACCCTCCCTCCCCTTGAGCAGAATCGCCATGAACCATCGATCGCGTGCGTTGTGTTTCGTCTGCGCGTTCCTCCTGGTCTGCGGGCTCGGCCCCCAATCTGTCCTGCGATCCGGCAAATGCGACGATGCCGAGTTCCGCACGATTTTCGACGGCAAGTCGCTGGCCGGCTGGCACATCAGCGCTAAATCGGGACATAGTCGCGCCAGCCGCAACGAGTCGGGCGGCCGCTGGGTCATCGAAAACGGCGCCATCGTTGGTTCGCAGGATATTCCCGGGAATGGCGGACTGATCCTAACGGATGAAGAGTTCGGCGACTTCGAAGTCTCTCTGGAAATGAATAATGACTTCGGTCCGGACAGCGGCCTTTTCTTGCGAAGCACCGACGATGGCAAGGCCTGGCAGGCGATGATCGATTATCACGCCGATGGCAACCTGATGGGGATCTACGGCGAAGGACTCGGCGGCAAACCTTCGGTGCGGAATTTCTCGTTCCTTGACAAGGTCACGGCCATTCGTCCCGAAACCGCGCCGCTCCCGCTGCCGGTGCTGCCCGACGCCTGGAGCAACTTCTGGCGGCACGGGGAATGGAATCAACTACGAGCTCGAATTGTCGGCAACCCGCCCACGATTCAAACCTGGATCAACGGCGTGCAGTTCATGAACTGGACGGAAACCGAAGTCCGCCATCCGGCCCAAGGACGAATCGGACTGCAGGTCCACGGCGGAGGCGATTTCACGCGCCAGTTTGTTCGCTATCGCGATATCAAGGTCCGCAATGTGAAATCGCCGTGATCAACGCCCCGCATTGCCTTAATCGGGGGCTGCTTGCTCGTCCCGAGAGGGTTCGCTGAAGCTGTTGCGCGTCGACGGCAAACTGTCGGGACTGAAACCGGCATGCGCGGTTTCCAGCTGGCTCATTTCGTCCAGCAGGTAATCGTGCGCGAAGTGCTGGTCGAGGGGCGTGGAAACAGGGGGCAGGTCTTTCCATTTCACCGCGGCGACCGGATTTCCGTCCTCCTCCCAATCCAGTTCGCGGAGGTTGTTACGCTCAAAATAGGGCAACTCGCGTACGTCGTTAATGCTCATCCCGGGATCGATGCGCAGCACCGTGGCCAGCAGCGGATAGTAACTGTTGCGGCTGTGCACGTAGGGTCGTGGACGGGTGCCCTCGCCGCCAGGATCTCCTCGCATTTCCAGCAACGGCGCGACATCCGTCGAATCGGGCGCATTGGTGCGGCAGGCGATGATGCACGCGCGCAGATCGGCGCTGAACTCGAAGGGGTAACGATGCTCGCGGTCGACCCGTAACAGGGCCAATCCCTTGCCCATGACCGCCGTGACATTTGCCAGTTCCAGTCGAATTCCGTTCGCCGCGCGCGGGCGGCTGCGCGAACCGGCGCATTCCAGCAGTCGCTCTGAGGTCACCAGCAATCCTTGTTCCCAACGCACGCGCAGGGGCATTCCGTCGGGAACGCGAACCAGGGTGCCATAGCCGCGCACGATCGATGCGGATAATTCCACCGTCGGCGGCATCGGTTCGCTCATTCCGCCATCGTTCATCATCATCTCGGCGGTTCGTCGAGGCGCGAATTGGACGCAGGATACGAACGGCGCTGTCCGACTTCCGCCAGTGAGCGTGATGGTGCAGTTACGAAGTTCCAGGCTCGCGGTCGTATCCAGGAGAAACAGCGAACTGAATTCGTTCAGTGTTTCCGACACCTCCAACGCCAATTCAATTCCTTCCCAAAGGTATCGTCCGCCCGAAAGGCGGATCGGATGACGATCGTTGCGCGCTGATCCGCGAAACACCAGGCGTGGCGAGCGGCCAGGCGCTGCGGCGATCTGCAATGGCCGGGCACTGATTTCCAGCGTGCCGGCCGGCAGGTCGCCGTCCCATGCCAACTCCAGTCGTTCCACGGTTCGATGCTGTTGCACCAACCGCACCGCCTCGTCCCAGGTCGCGACGTTCCGTGTGTCGCCGGCCAGTGAGGGTTCCGCGGAACCGTCGACGACGATTCGCCGGGGCTCCGCCGCACGTACCGCGGTATCCGTGTCGACCGAATCGATTCCCGACCGGGCCGGCTCGTCCAACTCGGTCGGCTGCACATCATTGGTCGCACGCTCGGCGGTCGACCGGCTCGGCAGTGTGGTCGTCGGATCGTCTACTTCCTGCTTGGGAGGTCTGTCGATGGGCGGTCTTTCGTCCGGCGTTGGGGCGGGGTGATCGGGCGACTCCTTGACGTCCGTCTCGGTCGCAGCTTTCGACGCCGATGCCGCGGGCGGCATCGTTAACAGCATGGGAGACTCGGGAGTTCCCTGCCGCACCAATGCGGCGACTGCCAGCAACAGGCCGATCGGCACCAGCCACGGCAGCAACAATTCCAGTCGCGCGTGCTTTGCGGGCATCGTGACCCAGGTCCTGGTGCCACTCGTCAAGTCACGATATCCGGCCACTTCGGCAAAGGAGAGCAGGGCGCCAATCAGCTCGCTGGGCGTCTGATAACGCTCGATCGGCTGCTTGGCCAACAACCGGTGCAGGATCTCCGCCAATGCCGCGGGAATGTCGGGACGCAACTCGCGCACGTCCACGGGCTTGTCGCTGCTGTGGCTGAGCAGCTTCTGCAGGACCGTGCCCTCAGGAAACGGCGGGCGGCCGCTGAGCATGTAGTAGAGGGTGCAGCCCAACGAGTAGAGATCGCTGCGCACGTCGGCGCTGCGTGGATCGCGCGCTTGTTCCGGCGAGATGTAGTCGAAAGTACCCAGCGTGACGCCGCTGGCGGTGAGGTCGGCGCCGGAAGCCTCGACCTGATGCAGCCGCGCCAATCCCATATCCACCAACTTGATGTGGCCATCCGGCATCACGAGCAGATTGGACGGCTTGATGTCTCGATGGACCACTTCGCGCCCGAAGGCATGGTCCAGAGCGTCGGCGATCTGCAGCCCGAATCGAAGCACGTCCTCAATCGGAAGCGGGCCGCCCGCTTCCACCAGATCGCGAACGTTGGTGCCTTCGATGAATTCAAAGACGATATAGTGATAGCCACGGTCCTGGCCGACGTAATGAACTCGGGCGATATTCGGATGGTCGAGTCGCGCGGCACTTTGCGCTTCGTTCTGGAAGCGTCGCAGTGTATCGTCATCGGTGTGGGATCCGGACAGCACTTTGACCGCAACGGTACGACCGAGCATTTCGTCCTGAGCCCGGAAAACCGCCCCCATCCCTCCGCCGCCCACGAATTCCGTCAGCAGGAAGTGGCCCAGCTTTTCGCCTTCCAGTATTTTTCCCAATTCGAAAGGCGTCGATGGTAGCCGCGGCAGTACCGGTTCGCCGCCCAGCGGGAGCCGCTTGGAGAGTACCGTTTGATGCTGCGGGTCGGGCGCGATCGACAGCCGATGGCGGGCTGTGGTCGACGAGCCTTCGCCGGCAGCGATTTCCTGCTTTTCGCCCGTCGACGCGGCGCGTTCTGCGTGGGATTCCGGCAGCGGCGATCGATCGGCAGACGGCGTCGCATCCGCAGACGGCGTCGCATCCGCAGCAGGCGTCGTGATCTGCCGTTCGATATGCCGAGATGCTGTGCTCAAGGTAACTGCCGTTTTCCCGCCAGACGGATTCGAGCTTTTCGGAGCCTGTTTACGGACCGACCTCCGCGTCGCGGATCACCGCGGGCGAAGCGATCTCCGCGCATTGTGAATCGACCTGGATGCCTGATTTGCGGAATCGCCTCCTAGCGCTGAAACGCCCCAACCTCTGGCAAGTACTCGGCGAAACGGACGCGAAGACGAGATGCGTTGCCTTTGTACGTACGTATAAGTCTACTGGTTGCGTTCAAAATCGTCAATGAAAAGCCTGTCGGCGGCTGGAGATTGCGTCCGGACAGCGATCGAACAAGCCGACGTCGGAGTGGTCGCGGCGTCGGTAAAGCCGGGGCAATCAATTCGCGGCGGAATCCCGGCTGACCCCGCACGCCACGGCGAATGCGGTGGCGTGGCTGCGACAATGCGAGATGCTGATGAGAACGCTGGAGATTCCTCGACGCTGGCTGACTTCCAGAGCGCCTCCAGTCAACACGATTGTCGGAGAGCCGCCCGGTTCGTTGCTGACCTCCACGTCCGTCCAGGAGATCCCGCGGGACCATCCAGTACCCAGCGCCTTGAGCACCGCTTCCTTGGCGGCCCATCGGCCCGCGTAATGCTGGGTGGCCGCCTTGCGCGCGCTGCAATACTCAATTTCACGGGGCGTAAAAACGCGCGTCAGAAAGAGCTCCCCGTGGCGTTCGATCATCTGCGCGATGCGCAGGCATTCCACGATATCGGTACCGATCCCAAGTACGTTCATGGTTTCACCGAACGGTCAATCCGCAGGCCTGCTGGGCCCGCCGCAGTACTTCCTGGGCCTTTTGCCGAGCCCGACGTGCGCCGTCCGCAAGAATTTCGACGACTTCCTGCGGATGACTCAGCAGGTATGCCCGTCGCTGGCGGGCGGCGGCGAAATAGGAATCGGCGGCGTCGGCCAGGGCTTTCTTGATCTGGCCATAGCCGAATCCGCCGCGGCGATAAAGGGCTGCCATCTCCTGACACGATTCTTCCCCGGCAAACAGCGAATAAAGCTGGTAAAGATGGTCGGATTCCGGATCCTTGGGCTGGTCCATCGGTCGCGAATCGGTCGTGATGCGCATGACCTGCTTGCGCATCGCGGCGGGTTCCTCGAAGATCTGGATCGTGTTGTTGTAGCTCTTCGACATCTTCTCGCCATCCGTGCCTGGGACCTTCGCCGAATGATCCAGGACTCGAGCCTTCGGTAAGACAAAGACCTCGCCAAACTCGTGATTGAAACTTCCGGCCAGGTCGCGGCAAACCTCGATATGCTGCACCTGGTCGACTCCGACCGGCACAATATCCGCGTCGTAGGCCAGAATGTCCGCTGCCATCAGCACCGGGTAGGTGAATAGCCCAGCATCGGCGGTCAGCCCTTTTTCCTTTTTGTCCTTATAGGCGTGACAGCGTTCCAGCAGTCCCATCGGTGCGCCGGTCATCAACAGCCAGCACAATTCCGAGACTTCGGGCACATCGGATTGAATGAAAAGCGTGGCCTTCTGCGGGTCGAGGCCGAGCGCCAGCAGGTCGATCGCCGCGTCGAGAGTCAATCGCGATAGCAGTTCGCGGTCGCGCACCGTCGTCAACGCATGCAGATTGGCGACAAAGTAATAGCCCTGGTTGTCGGTTTGCAGATCAATGTACTGTCGGATCGCGCCAAAGTAGTTGCCCCAGTGCGGGCGGCCCGTCGGCTGGATCCCGGATAGTACTCGCATGGTTTCCCCCCCGAACCCGCCCTTCGGGCGGCTCTGCCAACTATGCTTCGACCCGCAACGTCCCAACCAACTCGCTCACCGAACGCACCCCCGCTTCCGCCAGCGCCTGGGGTAGCTGGTCCAAAAGACGCATGCTCACGGTAGGGTCGGTGTAATTGGCGGTGCCGATCTGGATCGCGGACGCTCCCGCCACCAGGAATTCCATGACATCGTCGATTGTCGTAATTCCGCCAATGCCAATCAGCGGTGTACGGATGGCCCGGGAAACCTGATAGACGCAGCGCAGCGCGATGGGCTTGATCGCCGGGCCGCTCAGTCCCCCCACGACATTCCCCAGCAACGGTCGCCGTTTGCGCCAGTCGATGGCCATTCCCAGGACCGTGTTAATCAGGGAAATCGCGTCGGCCCCGGCGTCGGCAGCCGATTTGGCGATATCGACGATGCGGGTCACATTGGGGGTCATTTTGACAATGATCGGCATACCGCATCGCTGGCGGACCCGCGACACCACGTCGAAGCACTGCCGACTATCCGCGCCATAGTCCACGCCGCCGCTGACATTGGGACATGACACGTTCAGTTCCAGTGCCGTCAGCCCGGAGTGGCTGCCGAGGCGCTCGGCCATTTCCACAAATTCATCGGCGGTTTTTCCGGCGATGCTGACGATGATCGGCGCCCGCAGCGAAACCAGATAGGGCAGATGGTGTGCGATGAACGCGTCGATGCCGTCGTTGTCCAATCCGATTGAATTCAGCAGCCCCGACGCCGTTTCGACGGTTCGCCAAGGCCGATTGCCGGCACGGGCCTGTCTGGTAATCGTCTTGGGGATGATGCCGCCCAGGCGGTCCAAGCGGACGAGTCGCGCCATTTCCCGGGCATAGCCGAAGGTGCCCGATGCCACCAGAATGGGGTTCGGGAGCTGGATCCGTCCCAGCGCGATACTCAGGTCCGGGACGATAGGCGATGGATCGGTCACAATGGGGTGCTCAACGAGGATGTCGATCGCGGACCCTCAATTTAGCCCTCGTGAACCTGCGGGACAATGCGCCCTCCCCGGGATCGGCGCAGCGATCAGCACGGCGGTTCTCCGGCCCGTTCAGGCCGCAGTGACCGCTCATCGATTCGGTTCTGGGATCGGCCGCCAGACAGGAGTCGAATGCCGAACTAAATCACGCCGCCATGAACGCGGTCAGGTGCCATATGATCGGGTTGATCAAGGAACCAGATGCGCTCCCACTGGTTGATAATCTGCCGAAAATTCTCAGATGTGAAAATCAACTGGCGCGTGCGAATCGCGGGATCGCCCGAATAGATCGGCAGGACGCAACCCACTGTCGAGCCAAGCATTATGCTCAGCAGCGCCGCGAAGATAAGTCGACGCATCTAACCATCCTCCCTGATAGGAAGCACTCCGCGAAGGAAGCAATCCACTCCCCCCACACCGGTTCTGGACGGCGACGAACGGGCCGCCCGGTGAACCGCGAAACGAAAAGACCTTGTACGTGTATTCTCTAACTGCGTCAACCCGAACCTGGGACATTCACCGCGGCGCTGCCGTTCCCTTTCAGGATCCGCTGCGCCTCCGCGGCACGTGCGTCGGCCTCTTCCAGCTGCCGCACTTTTTCTTCCATCTCCTTGCCGGGCTTGAACGTTACGACATATTTCTGGGGCACATCGACGCGTTGGCCGGTCCTGGGATTCCGTGCCTTTCGCGCCGCTCGTTTCTTGACTTCGAAGACTCCAAAATTCCTGAGCTCGATTCGGCCGTCCGCCACTAATGTCTCAACGATCGCATCAAATGTTTTTTGGACAATTTCCTTGGTTCTGAGCTGGGTCATCCCAATTTCTTCGGAAATCGTCTTCACGATCTCTTTTTTCGTCACGACTCAACTCCTGTGGCTTGCGAGCCGTTTCCTCGCAATTCCCGTCTCTTCGACGCCCGGGTAACTTGCTCCAAGTGTAAATGCCACAAGCACTAGAGTCAAGATCAGTCGTTGCCCGCCGCGTGGCGTTGACACGCCGCGCGCTTGCGTTATGCCCCATTATCGACCACCGATCCGGCACACTTCAGATAATCGGGATAACCGGAGCAGATTCCCCAACCTGACTCGCGCCGACGATTGCAATCACCTCGGCCAGATTTCAAGCGGCCCGCCGATGCGACGGTCTGGGAGGACTCAATTCGGAATGGACGCGGCCGTCCGGGCCATAGAACTTGATCTGGTCCTCTTCCAGAAACCAGATCGCCTGCAAAACGCCCGCCCGAAACCGGCGACCGCAGTAATGCCCATTGCGGATCAGAATCGTCTCATCGATCGCCAACTCCCCTGCCCCCGACGCGGCGAAATGAGTCCGGACCCGTTCGCGTACCTGATCGACCTGTTCCAAATGCGTCATAAGCCCCGATCCAACAACCAGTCACTTGAGAGGAAAGGTGTGAGCACGATCCAGCCGGTCGGCGGCCACCAAAATCGTCGAGCAGCCGCAGCCGAGACCTTCGGATTTATCGACGATGGCTTGCGCATTCCTTGGTTCGATCGGCACATCCCGTTTTTGTTTGCCAGTTCGCCCAGCTTAGCGTTGACGGGGCGGCAAAGCGGCAACCTGACCGGGCGTGGTGCCGAGGAGCGGCGAATCAAGGGCCACGCGGTCGCGGAATTGCGCTCTTTCGAGTACGATTCTGGGGTGCCGACCATGCACACGGCCGCTTGGTGAAATTGGCAGACACGCAAGATTTAGGATCTTGTGCCGCAAGGCGTCGGGGTTCGAGTCCCCGAGCGGCCACCTGGGATGCCAATAAGTTCAAATCCTGTCGCCCCGACTTACCCGGGTAAGGCAGAATTGCCAAGCCCGGGCCATAATTGATTCACTCGCAATTACTTGCGCGAAAACTCGCACCATGGAGAGTATTGACAGGATTTGAACTCGCCGGCGGCAAAGTGTGCGCGTGGTGGCATCAGGGTGAGAACGACCAAGGGGCCGACGGCCCGACCGGCGACTATGGATACGAAACTTATCGGCAGTTCTTCGTCGATCTCGCGGCAAGTTGGAAAGAGGACTACCCCAACATCCAACACTGCTACGCGTTTCAGATCTGGCCGAAGGCGTGTGCCATGGGCATCAACGGATCGGACAATCGCCTGCGTGAAGTGCAACGCACGTTGCCGAAGCTGTTCTCGAACCTGAGCGTCATCTCGACGCTCGGCATCAAGCCACCCGGCGGCTGCCACTTCCCCGCCGCCGGTTACGCCGAGTTCGCTCGGTTCCTGCACCCGATGATGCAATACCACCTCTATCACCGACACGTCGGGCCATTCAATCCGCCGAATCTGAAGCGTGCCTGCTTCACATCGGCGCAACACGACGAACTGACCCTGGAGTTTGATTGCCAGATCAAATGGTCCGACTCGCTGGTGAGTCAATTCCACCTCGACGGCGAACCGAAGCAAGTGGTTGCGGGGTCGGCGGACGGAAGTCGCATCAAGTTGAAGCTGAAGGGACCAACGCAGTCAATGACCATAACCTACCTCGACAGCGCGAATTGGAGTCCAGACAACCTGCTCTATGGCCAAAACGGCCTCGCCGCGTTGACGTTTTGCGACGTGCCGATTGAGCCGTTTGACGCCGTTCGTTGAGCCGGCATTGAATTATTGGCGGCGGCCGGCACTTTTCGCGCGCGAGGCTTTGGCCGTGGTCTGCGACCAACCAATTCATTCCGCCGAATGGTCCCACGCAGCTCAGCGGACCTTGCGAAAAAACGTGCGCACGTCCTCGGCGAGCAGTTGGGGTTGCTCCAGGGCTGCAAAGTGGCCGCCGCGCGGCATTTCGGTCCAGTGGATCATCGTCGGGCCGTGGCTGCGCTCAACCCATGCTCGGGGCGGCAGGTTGATTTCCTTCGGGAACAAGGCAAAACCCAGTGGCGACGGCTTTCCGCCGCCCCCTGCAAACGGCGTTTGGGATGCAGGACGAGGGAGATTGTGTTGCGACTCGAAGTAGATCCGCGTCGACGACGGCATCGACTGCGTGACCCAATAGATCATGACGTTGGTGAGCAGTTCATCCTTGGTGAAACTATTCTCGAGGTTTCCGCCGTGGTCGCTCCATGCCCAGAACTTGTCGATGATCCACGCCGCGAGTCCCGCGGGCGAATCGTTCAGTCCGAATGCCAGCGCGAGCGGACGCGTCGCCTGGATGGCGGCATACGCTTTGTGGTCGGCCAGTTCTTCGTTCCGCTTCTGCAGTCGGTCCATCTCGGCCTGACTCACGCCGCGCATCGGGTCGTCCATGGGCCGATTCGCGCCGGGGAAATTGCTGTGGCCGCCAATGCAATGCGCGCCGTCGCCTCCCGCCAGTGACCGGACAATACCGCTCCCCCAATCTCCCCCCTGGGCGCCGTAGCGCTGGTAACCAAGCTGGGCCATCAGCTTCGCCATGGTCTCGGCCATCCGCAGGCTGCTCCAGCCGCGCTCCCGGGTCGGGCTCGAAAAGCCAAAGCCCGGTAGCGACGGTGCAACGACGTGAAACGCGTCCGACGCCTTGCCGCCAAATTTTTCAGGCTCGGTGAGCATCGGGATGATCTTCTGAAACTCGGCGATCGATCCCGGCCAGCCGTGGAGCAGGATCAGCGGCAGCGCGTCCGCGTGCGGCGACCGAACATGCAGAAAGTGCAGTACGACGCCATCCAGCTCGGTAGTAAATTGCGGAAACTCATTCAGTGCCCGTTCGTGCTTGCGCCAGTCATAATCCTTGCGCCAATACTCCACGAGCTGCCGCATGAATTCGACGTCGACACCATACTCCCAGCTCGAACCGGGAATCTGATCGGGCCAGCGGGTCTTCGCGAGCCGCTCGTGCAGATCGGTCAGCACAGCGTCCTCGACCTGCACGCGAAACGGACGGACGTCTTGCGATAACGCGACCGCCGCTTCGATCAGGCACAGCAGCGGAAAAAGTAACAACGTCATCCACAGTCTTATTACTCGAACCATCATTCCGCTCCGCGATGACCCTTGATCATGGCCATTTTCACACTCAACCAATTCTCACCCGGCTCGGTTCGCCGTATCGCCAATAATAGCTGCGATGAGGTTGATCTCGCCAGCAGCGTGGAGCCTCAGCGACTAGCTTCGGCAGGCGTCGGTGGCTGGCTGAAGAGTGGCATCGACTTCTGCACCGACTGATAGACGCCCCAGCCCAGCGGAATCGTGACCCAGGCCCAGGCGATGGCGAGCAGGATCTTCTTCATCGGTTTTGGTCCTTGGGAGATTCCGTGAAGTGGTATTTGGGATCCACCGGACGCACGAGCAGATTGGCGACCAGGCCGACAATGAGCAGGCCGGCCATCAGGTACATGGTGGAATTGTAGGCTTCGGCTCTGGGAACGCCGGCGTCGATCTTGGCGGTCGAGATGTAATTCACAAGGCTGGGGCCGACGATCGCGGCCACGGACCATGCCGTGATCAGCCGCCCGTGAATCGCACCGATCTGATAGGTTCCAAATAGATCCCGCAAATAGGCCGGGATCGTCGCAAAGCCGCCACCGTACATCGTGATGATGATCGCCGTGACGATGACGAAGAGAGTCCTGTTCTGGGTGCTTTGCGTCCACGGCACGGCGCAATACAGGATCGCGCCGAGCAGGAAATAGATCGAATAGACGGTCTTCCGTCCGGTGAGGTCGGAGATCGACGACCAGAAGAACCGACCGCCCATGTTGAAAATACTGAGCAGTCCGGCAAAGCCGCCGCCGACGGCCGCGCTGACGCCGAACATGTCCGAGCACATCTTCGATGCCTGTCCAAGAATTCCGATCCCGGCGCTGACGTTCATGCAGAGCACGATCCACAGGCACCAGAATTGGGGAGTCTTCCAGGCACGATCGACACCGACTTGAGCGTTGGTCATCATCGGCTTGCGATGCTGGCCTGGCTCCCAGGCAGCCGGACTCCAGCCGTCGGGCGGCACGCGGACGAGTCCGGCTCCGAACAGCATGGAAATCGCGTACAGGATTGCCATGACCAGAAAGGCTTCGGCGACTCCGACCGACGTCGCCGTTTTGAAATGGTCCATCAGTTTCACGCCCAGCGGCGCGCCGATCAGAGCGCCTCCGCCGAATCCCATGATCGCCATTCCCGTGGCCATGCCGGGGCGGTCGGGAAACCACTTGATCAGCGTGGAAACGGGAGAAATATAGCCGAGTCCCAGGCCGATTCCGCCGAGGAAACCGTATCCGAGATAGACCATCCAGAGACTTTTTAGTTTTACGCCAAGCGCCGAAATCAACAGACCGCCACAGAAGCAGGCACAACTGACGACCATCGTTTTGCGCGGCCCGCTGCGTTCCACCCATTTGCCAAACAGGGCAGCCGACATTCCGAGCATGACCAGCGCGATGGAGTAAACCCAGCCAACCTGCGGAATCGTCCACCCCGCGCCGGCTTGCGTCAGCGGCACGTTGAAGACGCTGAATCCGTAAACCTCGCCGATACAGATATGAACCGCAATGGCAGCGGGCGGAACCAGCCAGCGATTGAATCCGGGTTCGGCGACCGTAGCTTCGCGGGAAAGAAAATTCATCCGTTCCAATTCCAAGGAGAACTCACCTCGGTCCGCCCAATGGTCGCTGATGAGCAGCAAACGGCCGGGTGGCCGACTCGCGGGTCCGAGTATGTGCGGGTTGCGGCGCGACGTCAAGGATCGTGACGGTTCGCAATATCCGGGACGTGTTGTGGGGCATTTGCGGGTCTATTGAGGGAGCCGAATGCATGGAGATGCGGCAGACACACATTCGTCGCCGGACGTACACTTTTGTCGTATGGTCCTTGAGAGTTACCCTGTCTTGCGCGCAGGAGAGATCAATTGCCCAGTCCGGTAATCCGAGGGATCCTAAGTCGAATTCTCGGAGGTGCATGTGGTGCGGTAGCTGGCGCAATCGTAGCAGTCATCGCAGCGATTCTGATGTACTACGTCAGTCAGGAGAAAGTAGACTGGGTAGATACATTATCTCTTGGTGTCGCTGTTGGCCTCCTTGGCGGGTTGTTTTTTCCTAGGTTCGCTCAGAGACTTCTCTGGTTTTTCGGGCAAATAATGTAGCGGTTCTGGGGCGCGGCAGGGACGGTAATTGTCGACCAGCCCGCCCTGCGCGGATCCGTACGCCAGATCGGCGCGGGGCGCGTGTCGTGGCGGTCAGCGATCGCTGTGCTCCGAGAGTTGGGCAGCACCCAAGGCTTCGAGCTGCAGCGAGCCAGGGGCGGCTGGGGCAAGATGCCCCAGCCACGGGAGACTCCGAGGCGGCTGGGGCAAGATGCCCCAGCCACGGGAGACTCCGGGGCGGCTGGGGCAAGATGCCCCAGCCACGGGAGCACTTCCCCGTTCCC
>Ga0233425_10000653_pt1 | contig 86882 bp, 79 predicted proteins | sample Watercolumn_Towu_2_FD_181712 | JGI IMG/M metagenome (GOLD analysis project Ga0233425, IMG submission 181712) | Freshwater microbial communities from Lake Towuti, South Sulawesi, Indonesia - Watercolumn_Towuti2014_140_MG | ecosystem: Environmental > Aquatic > Freshwater > Lake | place... | reverse complement strand
GTTTGCCCCTCCAGATGCGACCCTACGTTGATGACCGCCTCGATCACGCCTACTTCGCGATCCGGGCGATCCTTCTTGTCCTTCTTCTCCTGCGACTTCTCGCGATGCTCGCCTTCCAGCGTCAGCCGATCGCCGGCGATGACGCGCTCCAAGGCGTCGGGCTCTCCGCCCAGGATCAGCGTATCGCCCTCACGCAGCACGGTCGTTTCGTCAGGTACACTGCGCATGCCGGCGCGGACCATGCGGGTGATCGTCACTTCGTGATCGTGCCGGTCCAGGAAGGCGGTCACCTCCTCGTCGACCGCGGGCGACCCCTCGGGCACGATCACCTCGGTGATATAGCCGGTGATATCCAGCGCTTCCGCCATGGTCGGCGCGGCCCGTCGGTCGCGCGGGATCAGGCGATAGGCGAAGCGAAGGTAAATCAGGCCGATCACCAGCAGCCCCAGCCCCACCGGGGTATAGTCGAACATGCCGAACGGCTCGCCGGTCATCTGCTCGCGCGAACGGCTGACGATAATATTGGGCGATGTGCCGACCAGCGTCATCAATCCGCCAAGCAACGACGCGAACGACATCGGCATCAGGAACACCGACGGGCTGGCGTCATTCTTCTTCGCCATCTGGAAAGCAGCGGGCATCAGCATCGCCAGTGCGCCGATATTCTTGACCAGCGCCGAGGCGACGCCGACCGATCCGGTCAGCACCAGCAGCTGCGATCGTACCGAGGTCACGCGGCGCGACACGCTGCGCAACGCACGCTCGACCACGCCGGAGCGCTGCACCGCCGCCGAGATCACCAGCGCGGACCCGACGATGATGACGATGTCATCGGAAAAGCCCTTGAATGCGGCTTCGGGCGCGACGATGCCAAGCGCCAGACTGGCCAGCAGGGCGATGATCGCGACCAGATCGTAGCGGAAACGACCCCAGATGAAGAGCGCCATCATCCCGATCAGGGTGACGATCGAGAGGATTTGCGGCGTGGTCATCAGCCTGATGTCAACCGCGCGGGCCGGGCGGCGGTTCCGCGCGGATCCCCCGGATTGACGCGGATCATCCGGTTTGATGACGTTCGGTCACGCCTGGGGACCGGGAATGGGGCCCGGCCGCAGGCGTCGGTGCCTATCGCGACAGATCCGTGAACAGCGAGCGGTAATAGGCGATTCCCGGCGCGATATTGTCGATCGGCGTGCGCTCGTTCAGGCCGTGGCTGAATTCGTCCGATTCCTTGATGAACATCGGGCTGGCACCGTAGCTGGGCACGTGGTGATAGCGAAACCACATGCTGTCGCTCGCTCCCGCCGACATGCTGGGAAAGACCGGCACGCCGGGGCGCGTCGCGGCCATCGCCTTGGTGACCGCAGCGACGAAATCCGGCCGCAGCGGCGAGGCGTCATTGGCGACCGACCCCTCGGTCACGTCGCGGATCGTCATACCCGGCTCGGCAGCCACCTGCTGCAGCGTCGCCATCACGTCGGCGGGTTTCACCCCCGGAAAGATGCGGCAGTTGATATTGGCGGTCGCGCGCTGCGGCAGCGCGTTCAGCGCGTGGCCACCCGATACCATCGTCGCGACACAGGTGGTGCCGATCTGCCCCACATAGGCCGGATCAGCCGCCAGCACCGCTATCGCCTTCTCGTCCCGCGGATTGGCGGCGAAGGCACGCATCGCGGCCGCAAGCGCGCCGCTCTTCTGCTTGGCGGCCTCGACGAAGAAGGTTTTCGTCAGGTCGGACAGTTGCGGCGGGAAGCGGTAATTGCCGATCCGCACCAGTGCGGCGGACAATTGGTTGATCGCATTCTGGGGCCGTGGCGCCGAGGAGTGACCGCCCGGGTTGGTGACGGTCAGTTCGAAATCGGCATAGGTCTTCTCCGCCCCGTTCCAGGTGAAGAATTGCGGGCGCCCGTCCTCGCCCAGCCGACCGCCGCCGCCATCGATATTGATGACCATCTCGGCATTCTTCAGCTGGTCGGCGATCATCGCGCTTGTCTTCATGCGCGTTTCCTCGTCGCCGGAAAATGCCAGCACGATGTCACGACGCGGGCGATAGCCGGCGCGCTTCATGTCGATCAACGCCGCCATCGCGATCGCGGCATCGAACTTCATATCGGTCGCGCCACGCCCGTAGAGAAAGCCGTTCTCCACCACCGGCGTGAACGGATCACGTTGCCAATCGGCGGCCTTGGCCTCCACCACGTCGATGTGACCAGACACCACCAGTGGCTTCGCGGTACGATCGCTACCCGGCCAGCGGGCGATCAGATACGCGGTATCGTCGACCGGCGTGATCGTCACTTCGTCCCGCGCGAAACCGCCGGCGACCAGCACCGAGGTGAGATAGGCGGCGAGTTGCGGCGTCTGATTGCCGGGGCCCGCCACGCTGCGAAAGGCGATCGCGCGCTTCGCGACGTCCAGCGCCTGCGCTTCGGCGGCGCCGCTCGCCGGCGCGGCGATCGCCGGCAGCGGCAGAAGCGCCATCAGCGTGCCCGCCGCCATCATTCGCAAGCCCGCCTGTCGCATCGTCCGATCCCCTTCGATAGTCGGAGAGGAGCGTATCGACTGGCCACCACAAGGCAAGCGCGGCGCGCGCCCTGCCCTGTTATTGTCGGTTAGAAATAAGAGGTTGTGGAACCTGGCCGAAAGGGCGACCGTCCGATTAAAACAGAACCACCGCCAGCACGATCGTTGCCGCCCAGGCGAGAATTCCGCCGCCAATCAGGATCGCTACCCGCACCGGCCCCGGAAAACGGGTCACCTCGGGCAGTTCGTCAGCGTACAGATCGTCGCTCGCGATCGGATCATAGGCGATCGGGAATGGAATGAGCGCCTGCCGCCCCGCCAGTGCGAGGCTAAGTTCCTGCGGCGACAGGGGCGAGACGAACTCGCAGCCCAGTTCGCCGCCGTCAGTCACTCGGACGACTCGCGCCGCCCGCGCCCCGACCCCACTGAGCCCCAGTGTGACCTGCGATCCGACCGGCAGCGCCACCGCCGCAGGGATGCGGAAGCCCGATGCCGACAGGTCGGTAACCAGCACGTCGTGCGGAGTCCGCGCGGGACCACGAAGCGTGCCGTCAATCTCGACCGAGCGACGTTCCGCCCCACGGACGTCGTCACTGTAGAGTTGGGCAACCCATGCCATCCGTTGGTCCTTTTCGCGTCGCTTCTCCGACAACGCTTACGCTCCTTAGGGTTGATAGCGGGTAAACACCGTCATCACCCGTTCATCTAGCGCAGAACGCCGCAGTCTTCGAGCGCTTTTGTTTGTTATAATCCACAAGGTGCCGATGGGTCACAGATGGCGTTTGCCCAGCTTCCGCGCGAGCGTCCGGCGATGCATGCCCAACCGGCGCGCCGCTTCGGAGACGTTGAACCCGCAATCCGCCAGCGTTTGATGGATATGTTCCATTTCCAGGGTGCGCAGGGAGGTGGTGGACGAGACCAGCTCGACACTCGCATCCCCCTCGGTGGTGGCCTGGAACGCCGCCTCGATATCGTCGGAATTGGCGGGTTTGCTCAGGTAGTTGGTGGCGCCCAGCTTTACCGCCTCGACCGCGGTGGCGATGCTGGCAAAGCCAGTCAGCACCACGATCCGCATCGCGGGATCGGCCGCGTGCAGCCGCTCGACGCAGGTCAGCCCCGACGCATGCCCCAGCCGCAGGTCGACCACCGCATGATCCGGCCGCAGCGCGGCGATCGTCTCATCCAGCTCGGCGGGCCCGTGGATCGCCGCGACGCGATAGCCGCGCCGTTCGAACGACCGCGCCAGCGTGCGCGCGAACACCGCATCGTCCTCGATGATGATCAACCGCTTCGAATCCATCACAGCTCCTCCGCGATTGACACCGCCTCGAGCGGCAGGACCAGCATCACCTCCCCTCCGCCGGCGGTGCGGTTCCGCGCGGTCAGCGATCCGCCCAGCGTGCGCAGCACATTGGTGGCGAGGAACAGCCCCAGCCCGGCCCCGCGTCGCGACTTGGTGCTGACATAGGGCTTGCCGATCCCATCCAGGATATCGGGCGCGAAGCCGCGACCGTCGTCACGCACGGACAGCACCAGTCGGTCGCCATCCAGCGCGGCGACCAGCGCGATCGACGACGCCCCCGCCTCCGCCGCATTGTCGAACAAATTGGTGATCGTCTGCGCCAGCGCCTTGTCGGCAACGATCCGCGGATCGGTCGGCGGCAGATGATCGTAGCTTGCCTCGATTCCCGATTTCTCCCGCCAGACGTCGACGATCCCGGACAGGAACGTGCGCAGCGACGTCCGCACCGGCGCGTGGCCACGCACCTCGCCGGACGCCAGCAGGATCTGCGACAGGATATCCTTGCAGCGCGCCACCTCGGCCATCATGTCCTCAAGGTCGGCGCGAAGCGCGGGATGTGAGGATATTTCGGCGTCGTGGCGCCAATCGCCCAGCATCACCGCGATCGAGCTGAGCGGCGTGCCCAGCTCATGCGCCGCGCCGCTGGCGAGCAGGCCCATCCGGACGATATGCTCCTCCTCCGCCGCGCGCTGCCGCAGTGCCGCGAGCCGCGCATCATGCTGCGACAGATTGCGCACCATCCGCGTGACGAATAAGACCAGCAGCGACGCCGCCAACGTCAGGTTGAACCAGCTGCCGGCGATATAAGGCGTCGACAGCCGCGACGCCCATTCGATCGGCAGCGCGAACGGCGGCGCCGCCCATGCAAGCCATGCGACCAGCGCGCTGGTGAGCGCCACCAGCGCCCAGCTGGACCAGGCCGGCAGCAACACCGCCGCGACCACCACCTGCAACAGATACAGCGTCACGAATGGATTGCTGACGCCGCCGCTAAGGTACAGCTGGATGGTCAGGCAGGCGACATCGATCAGCAGCATCGCAAACTGATGCACCGCGCCCACGTGCGGCCAGGCGAGCACGATCATGTTCAGTGCTACCAGCGCGGCGAGCGCACCCAGCATCGGCGCCAGCGGCAGATGGATACCGATGACGAAATGCACTGTCAGGATCGTCGCAAGCTGCCCGCCAACCGCCAGCCAGCGGAGCAGCGACAACAATTGCACGTTCCGCCCGGTCGCGTCCTCGGTCTCGGCTAGGTGGAGCGGCGGCCACATGAGGGGTGATGTAGAGCGCGGCGTGGCGAAAGCCCATAAGGCGCGGTGATGCCCGGGGGGAAGATCGCCGACGCGCGCCGCCAAATGGCGCGGTTCAGGCGCCGACGAGCAGTCCTTCCCTGGCGATCTTTTCCTTCCATACCAGCGGCGCGAGCTGGTGGACATTCTGGCCTTCGGAATCGACCGCGACGGTGACGGGAAAATCCTTCACCTCGAATTCGTAGATCGCCTCCATGCCGAGATCCGCGAACCCGACGATCCGGCTGCCGCGGATCGCGCGCGCGACCAGATAGGCCGCGCCCCCGACCGCCATCAGATACGCGCTTTTGTGGTCGCGGATCGCCTCGGTCGCCGCCGGTCCGCGCTCGGCTTTGCCGACCATCGCGAGCAGGCCCTGTTCCAGCATCATGCGCGTGAACTTGTCCATGCGTGTCGCGGTGGTGGGGCCGGCGGGGCCGACCACTTCCTCACCGACCGGATCGACCGGGCCGACATAATAGATCACGCGGCCCCTGAACTCGACCGGCAGTTCCTCGCCCTTGGCCAGCATGTCGGCGATCCGCTTGTGCGCGGCGTCGCGCCCGGTCAGCATCTTGCCGTTGAGCAGCAGCCGGTCGCCCTGTTTCCACGACTGCACCACTTCCGGCGTCAGCGCGTCGAGGTCGACGCGGATCGCCGCCTTGTCAGGCGTCCAGTTGACGTCGGGCCATTCCTCCAGCTTCGGTGCCTCCAGAAACACCGGGCCCGATCCGTCGAGCGTGAAATGGGCGTGGCGGGTGGCGGCGCAATTGGGGATCATCGCCACCGGCTTCGACGCGGCATGCGTCGGCCAGTCCATGATCTTGACGTCGAGGATCGTGGCGAGCCCGCCCAGCCCCTGCGCCCCGATCCCGAGCGCGTTGACCTTGTCGAATATCTCGATCCGCAGCGCCTCCAGATCGTTCTTCGGCCCGCGCGCCTTCAGCTGCGCCATGTCGATCTGGCCCATCAGGCTTTCCTTGGCGAGCAGCACGGCTTTCTCCGCGGTGCCGCCGATGCCGATGCCCAGCATGCCCGGCGGGCACCAGCCCGCGCCCATTTGCGGGATCATCTCCAGCACCCAGTCGACGATCGAGTCGCTGGGGTTCATCATCTTGAACTTGGACTTGTTCTCGCTGCCGCCGCCCTTCGCCGCCACATCGACGTGCACCTTGTCGCCCGGCACCATCTCGAGGTGCAGCACCGACGGCGTATTGTCGCGCGTGTTGCGGCGGGTGAAGGCGGGATCGGCGAGGATCGAGGCACGCAGCTTGTTCTCCGGATGGAGATAGGCGCGGCGGACGCCCTCATCGACGACCTCCTGCAACGACCGGTCGCTCTCCAGCCGGCAATTCTGGCCCCATTTCACGAAGACCGTGACGATGCCGGTATCCTGGCAGATCGGGCGATGGCCCTCCGCGCACATACGGCTGTTGGTCAGGATCTGCGCGATCGCATCCTTGGCCGCCGGCCCCTGCTCCGCCCGATAGGCCTCCCCCAGCGCGCGGATATAATCCATCGGGTGGTAGTAGCTGATGAATTGCAGCGCATCGGCCACGCTTTCGATCAGGTCGGCTTCGCGGATTACGATCGTCATGATGCGACGCTGTAGGATGTGGCGCGCGGGCGGGCAACCATCCCGGACGCCGGCGGTGCGCGACCGGAACGGTTCAGTAACCGTCGCTGGCCTATCCGACCCTCATGTCGCGCCTCCGCCCCGAACATGATCCCGTTCCGCAGCTCTCGCGCGGCATCGCCGATGCGTTGGGGCTCACACCGGCGCTGGACGATCGGCAGGACGAGGAACGCGCCGCCGCACTGCGCGAAATGGCGCTGTGCTGGCCGATCGCCGCCGCGCTGTTGCTGGCGGTCGTGCTCGGATTGATGCTCGTCACCCAGCTTGTCGTCGGTGCTGAACCGGCGATCGCGATCGGCGCGCGCGGCCTGCCCGCGCTGGTGCTGGCGCTCGGCTGCGGCGTGATGCTGTCGCCGCGGGTCACCGGACAGCCGGCCCATCGCCGCATCCTGATGATGACCGTTTCGGCCACCTGGATGGCCATCTCACTGGTGCTGCTGCTGGATTCGACCGGCACGCTGCCGGGGCAATGGGCGGCGGCGGGCCAGGCGGCCGTGATCGGCGCGATCCTGATGACGACGATCGCGTTGCAGGCGATTCGCATGGCCGCGCTCGCGTTCGTCGTCACGCTGGCGACGATGATGGTCGCCGCCGAGGGCGTCACCGCGGCGACGCTGACGATCGCAATGGTCGCGGCGCTGCAGGTGGTGGCGATCGTGCGGCTGTCGCTCGCCGATCAGCGATCGGTCGAGGAACGCTATCGCGTGCAGGCCGACCGGCGCCGCGCCCGGCTGCTGGTCGCAGCGTTCGAGGAGCAAGGGCCAGGCTGGTTCTGGCAGACCGACCGCCAGGGCAGGCTGAGCTATCTGTCGACCAAGGTGGAGCGCGAGGTCCGCGCGCTGGGCGTGGAGCCGGGCGGCGCACCGCTGACCGCGATCTTCCGCGTCGATTCGGCGCTGATGGATACCGAACGCACGCTGACCTTCCATCTGACGTCGCGCACGTCCTTCGCGGATTATTCGGTCTGCCCGGCGATGCAGGGCGCTCCTGACCGCTGGTGGTCGATCTCCGGCCGGCCGCTGCATGACGATCTGGGGCGGTTCCAGGGCTTCGTCGGATTTGGCGCGGATCTCACCGAACAGCGCCGCGCGGAAGCCGAAATCACGCGGCTGGCGCTGTTCGACAGCCTGACCGGACTCGCCAATCGTCAACGCATGCGATTGTCGCTGGACCAGACGCTCAATGCACATCGATCGCGCGGCGGGTCGACCGGACTGTTCCTGCTTGACCTCGATCGGTTCAAGGCCGTCAACGATACGCTCGGCCATCATATCGGCGACGAACTGCTCAAGCTCGTCGCCGAACGACTGCAGCGGACGATCGGCGATGCGGGGCTGGTCGGGCGGCTGGGCGGCGACGAATTTCAGGTCGTCCTGCCCGACGAGGCGAGCCGCGACCGGTTGGCCATGCTGGCGGATCGCGTCATCGCGGCGCTGTCGATGCCGTATCATATCGAAAGCGCGACGCTGTCGATCGGCTGCTCGATCGGCATCGCGGTCGCGCCGTTGCACGGCGACACCCCCGAGGCCCTGGTGCGCAACGCCGATCTCGCGCTGTACGCGGCCAAGGCGGACGGTCGCGGTGTCCACCGCTTCTATCGCGAAGAATTGCTGGAGGGCGCGCAGAACCGCAAGCGGCTGGAGGACGACCTGCGCCAGGCGCTGGGCGGCAATCAGCTGTTCCTCACCTATCAGGCGGTGGTGGCGACCGACGACGAGCGGATCGTCGGCTACGAGGCGCTGCTGCGTTGGGAGCACCCCGAACGCGGCGCGATCAGCCCGGCGGATTTCGTCCCGGTGGCCGAGGAATGCGGGCTGATCGAGACGATCGGCGAATGGGTGTTACGCACCGCCTGCGCGGAAGCGGCCACCTGGCCCGATTACGTCCGCGTCGCGGTCAACGTCTCGCCGATCCAGTTCGCCAATCCCACGCTGCCCGGTATCATCGCCAGCGCGCTGGGCGCGTCCGGCCTGGCGCCCCACCGCCTGGAGCTGGAGATCACCGAGGGCGTGTTCCTGAACGAGGATGCGTCGTCGGAACAGATGTTCCGTACCCTGAAGTCGCTCGGCGTGCGGCTGGCGCTCGACGATTTCGGCACCGGCTATTCCTCGCTGGGCTATCTGAAGAAGGCGCCGTTCGACAAGATCAAGATCGACCAGAGCTTCGTCCGCGGCGCGATCCAGCCGGGCAACCGCAATGCCGCGATCATCAAGGCGATCGTCGATCTGGCCGGTACGCTGGGGATGGAAACCACCGCCGAAGGCGTCGAGCAGCAGGACGAAATCGCGCTGATCCGCGATCTGGGGTGCAGCCATATCCAGGGCTATGTCTATGGCCGCCCGGCCCGCTCGTCGGAGGTGGGCACGCAATTGTCGGCGCATGGCGGGCGTGCGGTCCCGGTCGGCTACAAGACCAGCCGCGCGAACCGCCAGCGCATGCTGCGCTCCGCGACGCTGGTGCTGGGGGACGAGCGCGGCGAGGTGCGGATCCGTAACTTGTCGACCACCGGCGCGATGGTCGACGGCGTCGAGCTGCCCGATCAGGCGATCGGCTATCCCGTCCAGCTCGAAGTGACCGCCGGGCAGTTCGTCGCCGCGACGATCAGCTGGGTCGGGGACGGCCGCGCCGGCCTGCGTTTCGATCAGGCGATCGACATGGACGGCGTGTCCGGCGCCACGAACGGCGCGACCGCCCCGCCACCGCCGCCTCCGATCGCGTCGAACGGCCGGCGCTGATCGCGCGCGTCGTCGCGCCGGGCGGTCCGCCGGGCCACCCACGCGACGCCCAAAAATATTTTCATTTTTCGATCTCCCTCTTGCATTCGACGAACCTCGCGGAATCCCGCGCGTCGCCGCCCACCCCCGAGTCCGGCGACGAGTCCGCTACCCCCGATAGGTCCGGAAGGTGGCACTTATGCATCTTGCCTCCGTTGGTGTTCTGCCACAATCAGTAGAGGTCAGGGCCGGGGGTGGACCCAAGTGGTGGTAGGACAGACGCGACGCGAGAAGTCGTCGCAGCGGATTCGCGGTTGCCGCACGGCGCTTTCGAACCCGATTTGTTCTCATCGATCCGCCCCGGTAGAGTCGATCGGCCAGTGCCGATTCGCCTGAACAGGACAGGAACGCGGGAGCGCTGCGAGGATGGATTTCAGAGGAACGGACGGTGAGGCGATGACCACCGATACGATCGAGGCCATGGTCGGCGAAAAGACGACCGCGACCGCCCCGGAGGCGACGGCGACCAGCGGCGTGCTGAACCGGCCCTATCCGGTCGACGTCGATCACAGCCGTGACGCGCTGCTGACCGATTTTGGCAAGGAAACGCTCAAGGACCGCTATCTGCTGCCGGGCGAAAGCTTCCAGGACCTGTTCGTCCGCGTCGCCTCGGCCTATGCCGACGATGCCGCGCATGCGCAGCGCATCTACGATTATATCTCGCGCCTGTGGTTCATGCCGGCGACGCCGGTGCTGTCGAACGGCGGCACCGGTCGCGGCCTGCCGATCAGCTGCTATCTCAATTCGGTGCCCGACAGCCTCGACGGCATCGTGCGGACGTGGAACGAGAATGTCTGGCTCGCGTCGCGCGGCGGCGGGATCGGCACCTATTGGGGCAATGTGCGCGGCATCGGGGAGCCGGTCGGCCTGAACGGCAAGACCAGCGGCATCATTCCGTTCGTGCGCGTGATGGACAGCCTGACGCTGGCGATCAGCCAGGGCTCGCTGCGGCGCGGCTCCGCTGCCTGCTACCTCGATATCTCGCACCCGGAGATCGAGGAATTCCTCGAGATCCGCAAGCCGTCGGGCGACTTCAATCGCAAGGCGCTGAACCTGCACCACGGCGTGCTGATCCCCGATGCCTTCATGCAGGCGGTGCGCGACGGCGCCGAATGGGAGCTGAAGAGCCCCAAGGACCAGTCGGTGCGCGGCAAGGTGGATGCGCGCGCGCTGTTCCAGAAGCTGGTCGAGACCCGGCTCGCCACTGGCGAACCCTATATCGTCTTCGCCGATCACGTGAACAACACCATGCCCAAGCATCACCGCGATCTGGGGCTGAAGGTGTCGACGTCGAACCTGTGCAGCGAGATCACCTTGCCGACTGGGATGGACCATCTCGGCAACGAGCGTACCGCGGTCTGCTGCCTGTCGTCGCTCAACCTCGAGACGTGGGACGAGTGGAAGGACGCCAAGGGCTTTATCGAGGACGTGATGCGCTTCCTCGACAATGTGTTGCAGGATTATATCGACCGTCACGAGCCCGGGATGGAGCGGGCGGCCTATTCGGCGGCGCGTGAGCGCTCGGTCGGGCTGGGCGTGATGGGCTTCCACTCCTTCCTTCAGGCGCGCGGGCTGCCGTTCGAAGGGGCGATGGCGAAAAGCTGGAACCTGAAGATCTTCAAGCATATCAACGCGCAAGTAAACGAAGCGTCGATGATGCTGGCGCAGGAGCGCGGCCCCTGCCCCGACGCCGCCGACATGGGCGTGATGGAGCGATTCAGCTGCAAGATGGCGATCGCGCCGACCGCGTCGATCAGCATCATCTGCGGCGGCACCAGCGCGTGCATCGAACCGATCCCGGCGAACATCTACACGCACAAGACGTTGTCGGGCAGTTTCGCGGTCAAGAATCCGTATCTTGAAAAGCTTCTCACCGAGAAGAGCAAGAATTCGGACGCGGTGTGGAATTCGATCCTCGAACAGGGCGGGTCGGTGCAGCACCTTGACTTCCTCTCGCCCGAGGAAAAGGATTGCTACAAGACCTCGTTCGAGATTGATCAGCGCTGGTTGCTGGAATTGGCCGGTGATCGCGCGCCGTTCATCGATCAGGCGCAGTCGCTCAATCTGTTCATCCCGGCCGACGTGGAGAAATGGGATCTTCTGATGCTTCACTTCCGCGCGTGGGAATTGGGGATCAAGTCGCTCTACTATCTGCGGTCGAAGAGCGTCCAGCGTGCGGGCTTCGCTGGCGGGGTGGAGGCCGACAATACGATCGAAAAGCCGAAGTTCGATCTTGGTGAAACCACCGACTATGACGAGTGTCTCGCCTGTCAATGAGGTCGGGCGCGTGCCGGTGTGGACCGGATACGCGCTCAACCCGCCGCCGGGGCCATCGATGATGCGATAACGTCGCGATCCCGCCGGCTGCCGCCGTCCCGTGCCCGCATGGGCACGGTTCGCCGGAGGACGCGGTTCAGCGACGATCGGCAAGGATCACACAGGTTTCGTGATGCCGTGCCACCTCGCGACAGACCGACTCGGCGGCGGCGCGATCGGGCCAGCGATGGACGCGGAGGCGCGTGAAGCTGCCGAACGACTCATAGCTGGGCGTTTTTCGCCGCAAAGCGGGAACGATCTGCGTCAACCGCCCCCAATGGGTGCGCAGCATCGACGCATCGGTCGAGGCGCTGAGCTGTATGACCCAGGGGGAGGCCGCGCGGTTCGCGGCAGGCATCGGCGGCTTCGCGATGGTCGACGTCGGCGCGGTCGAATTCGGAACGGTCGAACCGGGCGCGCGCCGGCTTGCGGCACGGACTTCGGCGGTGGCCAGCGCTCGAGGACCCGCGCGGCCCGGCGCCCTCCCACTCCCCGGCACCCTCCCACTCAATGTACGTCCCAGCAGCAGGGCGCGCTGCCGCTGCGTCGCGGTCATGCGCTGACTGAGCTGGCGCAGCGCCGGCCTGGCATCGCCGACCCCGCCCGCCACCGCCCGCTGCAGAAACGCACTCGCCAGCGGAAGATCGACCGCCACCTGATCGCCGTCCGCATAGGCCAATCCCATCAGATATTGCGGGACGGGGCGCCCCATGCGCGCCGCCCGGTCCAACAGGCGGATCGCTTCCTCCTTGCGATCAGGCTGCGCCGACAGCAGCAACCCCAGCCGCTCGGTCGCGGCGGCGGAGCCACGGGCGGCGGCGATGCGGAAATAGCCGATGGCGCGATGGGGGTCCCGGGCCATGCCACGGCCCGTCTGCGCCGCCAGCCCCAGCCCGAACGCGGCTTCCGCGACACCATTTGACTGCCCCGCCAGCACGACGCGCCACGCACGGACGGCGTCGGTGAACCGGCCCGCTTTCCAGGCCGCCGCGCCACGTGTCGCTGGATCGGTCACCACCGCCCCGCCCGGCGGGACGCCGGTTCCCCATGCCAGCAGCGCCAGCCCCGCCGCCAGCAGCCGTCGCGCACCCGTCATGGCGCCAGCCAGCGGTTCAGCCAGTCGATGACCCGGCGTTGCAGATCGCCGATCGCCGCGCTGCCCTCGATCGCATGCCCCTCTCCCGGATAGATGACCAGAGTGGTCGGCACGTTCAGCGTGCGCAGCGCCTGCCAATATTGCAGCGACTGCGCTGCCGGGGTTTCGATGTCACGCTCCCCGACGAACAGCAGGGTCGGCGTCGTCGCCTGCTTGATCCCGGCCAGCGGCGAGGCGGCGATATATGGGGCTGGATCATCGTAATAAGACGACCCGAAGAACGGCCGCATCCAACCGGAGATACCATTCTGGCCGTAATAGCTCGGCCAGTCGGCGATCCCCCCGCCGGCGATCAGCGCCCGGAACAGCCGGGTGCGACTGTTCGCAAGCATGGTGAGAAAGCCGCCGTAGCTCGTCCCCATCATCACCAGCCGATCGGGCGCTACATGCGCCGCGCGCGCCGCGACTTCGGTGCCGGACAGGATATCGGCAAGGTCGCCGCCGCCGAAATCGCGCTTCACCAGCCCCTTGAACGCCTCGCCGCGCCCGGAGCTGCCGCGTGGATTGGGCAGGAACAGCGCATAGCCGGCACGGATGATCTCGCCACGCAGATCGTCCCCCAGCCAGTCGGGCGAGGCCACCGCGGTCGGGCCGCCATGCGCCTCGACCACCAATCCCTTTGCGCCGTGCCGGGGCGTGATCAGCCATCCCTGCAGCGACTGGCCATCGCGCGACCATTCCAATAGCCGGACGTCGGCCGCGCCGGCAGACGTCGCCTCCTCGGCCGGCGTGGCATAAGCGATCGGCACCGGCGCATTCACCGCCCCGGCCCACAAGGCCGGTGCGTCGGTGAAGGCCTGTGCCACGAACGCGGCGCGATTCCCCTCCGTGTTGAACGCTACCGGAGTCGAATCGATGCTACGCTCGGTGCTCCACACCGGGGTGAGCGGGTCCGCCTTCGCTTCCGGAGCTTGTCCGTCCGCCACGCCCGGATGCAGTGCGATCAGCGCGCCCTTCACGCCGATGATCGCGGCGCCGACAATGCCATCCCGCGTGGCGCCGATCGTGGTGACGCTGCCGTTGAAACCGCGGGTCAGGTTGGTCGGCGTTCCCCCCGCGATCGGCACTGTCCACACATCCCCGCTGGAGGTCACCCGATCGCTCATCAACCCGCCGATGAACGCGACCGTCTTGCCGTCGGACAAGGTGATCGGAGACGACAGCTGCATCGGGGGGCGTGCGATGTCGCGTACCGTTCCGGCCGCCCGGTCGATCGCCACCAGGCTGGCGCTCCACCAATTGGCATCGCCATTGCCGGTGGCGGCGGTGGCGACGACGCCGCTGCCGTCACGCAACCAGTCATATTCATACACGTAAAGATCGGGCGGAGAGATCAATTGCGTCACCCCGCCCGCCGCCGCGACGATCGCCAGCCGCTGCACGTCGACGCGCGCGCCGATCTCCCCCGTCATGCGGGAGTCCGCGCGGGTCGCGCCCGGCTCCTTTCGCGGCCAGATCGTCGCCAGCATGGCAAGGCTGCGCCCGTCGGGTGACCAGCGCGGCGACACCGCGGTGCCGGCGATCGTGGTGATCGGCCGCGTCGTGGTGCCATCGGCGAAGGTGACGCTGGTCACGCGACCGCGATCGTCGCCGGCCAGGATCGCGATGCCGCTGCCGTCTGGCGCGAACGCAAGACCCGCGCCTGAACAGGTTCCGCACAGCGGCACGGTGAACTGGACCGCGCCGCTCCGCGCGTCACGCACCGCCACGCGCGTCAGATACGGCGCATCCTGCGGGTGCAGCGCGGTGCCGTCCTCGCCGCCGGTGCCGCGCGCGATCAGTTCGAACGCCGCGACGCGCAGTCCATCGGCGGACAATGCCGGCAACCGCCACGACATTTGTGCCGTGGCCGGCGATGCCGCCAGCACCAGCAGCCATCCCCACCACCCCAACACCCGTGCCGGCCGCGACGACCGCATCCATCCTTGCCGCACTGAGCGTTTCCGTTTCGTCTGTTCGCGTGCCCGCTGCCGCCCCTAGAAGGTGATCGTCAGCGCCACCTGATCGGTATAGGTCGTGAGCAAGCCCGACTGGGCGATCGCCTGGCTGGGCTGGGGGATACGCCCGTAAAGCGCCAGCGATGTCGCCTGACCGGCGGAGAAGGCGCCCAGCGAGATCGCGGCGGAACCGACCGGTTGCGACCATGCCGCGTCGCGATACAGCTCATAATCGACATAGGTCGATCCCGCCGCCATGCGCCGCGTGTTGCCGCTGGCATTCTGTCCCAGCCCCACCGCCACCGTCACCCCGGAGGTGGCAGCGTTGCACTTCACGGTCAGTGCCCCGGCGCCCGACGACGGGGTGGCCGCACTGGGCACCTGGCTCGCCAATTGATCGCGCGTGCCGAAATCCAGCGTCGCTGCGGCCAGCCCGGCCCCCGCTTGCCCCGACACTTCGCACCCGGCGACGATCCCCGCCGAGACGTTCAGCGTCTGTGTGGTGCCCGCCTGCGTCGGCGTGGCGACGATCGTGCCGCCCAGCGCCAGTATCAGCAGCGCGCCGCCCGAAGCCCTGTTCATCGGCCCTCTCCTCACCAGTCCACCGCGACCGTCAGCTGATCGGCATAGCTGCCAACGGCGGGCGTCGACTGGATGCCGATGCGCCCGTAGAAGGTCACGTCGTGATCGGCGCCGTCCCCCGATTGCCCCGATCGCATAGTGCCCGCCGGATAGAGCGGCGTACCGCTGCTGCGGTCACTCGACGAGGCGTAGACGTCGTAGAGCAGGTAATGCCCGGCGCCGTCGCTCATCCGCCGCTGCACGCCATTGTCGTTCGCGCCCTGCGGCAGCGAAATGCCGAACACCGAACCGTTCGTGCAATTGACCCGCATCACCCCTTCCGCGTCATGGGATTGCGTCGACGTGTCGAGGATCGTTGCCCGGAACTGCATGTCCTGACGTGCCGTCAGCACGCACGATGTCGGCACCGTGGTGCTGATCGTGACGCTGTTGCTGGTGGTGATCGCACCGTTCGCACTGCCGGGGAGAAGCGCGGCCGCCGCGAGCATCCCGCCGCCGAAGCGCCGCCAGCCATGGTCTGTAACGCGCACCGCTCCGCCCTCCCCCCGCCGCTGTTCAGTAAGTGACCGTCAACGAGACGGTATCGGTATAGGAACCGGCCTCGGTGGCGGTCTGCGCCGGCATGCGGCCATAGATCGAGAATGTCTGCGCCGAGCCATCGCCGACGATCGAGGCCGACGTCGTCAGAGCGGTGCTGTGCCCGCTGTCCGAATAGAGCGCATAGCTCAGCACCGCGCTGCTGCCCGATCGCGTGCTTTTCATGTTGCGCGTCGAGCTGGCATAATTCTGCCCGTTGTCCGCGCCGACGGTATAGGTGCCGCCGTTGGTGCAGGTCACCGCGATGCTGCCGGTCGCATCGGTCTGCGTGACCGACAGGCCGCTGGGATTGGCGAAGGCGATGTTGGTGACGCTGCCCAGCGCGCAGGTGGTGGGGATCGTGGTCGACACGGTCATGTTCGAATTGCCGGTCGCGGCAAGCGCGGGTGACGCGGCCGCCACCGCCATCGCGGCGGCGACGATGGCGATGTCGCCGCGCTTCCCCGAATGTTTCTGGATCATGGTCGTCCCCCTATCGGATCAGCAGGTCAGTAAGTGATCGTGAAGCCGAGCGTATCGCTATAGACGCCCGCTTCGGTCGCGGTGGCGTTGGCCGGGATGCGGCCATAGACGGTGATCGTCTGCGCGCTGCCCGAACCGGTCTCCGTCGTCGCGCTGCCCACTGCGGTGGGGAACGCCGTCGAACGCCCGCTGTCGGCATAGATATTGTAGTTCAGGAACGGGCCGCTCGACCCGTTCTTGGTCATGCGGCGCTGCCCGCTGCTGACGTTCTGCCCGTTGTCCGCGATCACCGTATAGGTGCCGCCATTCAGACAGGTGACGCTGAGCGTGCCCGTCGTATCGACATTCGCCGACACCGTCAGGCTGGCCGCCAGCGTGCCGAACGCCATGTTGCCGGTGGTCGAGGCGGTGCAGCTGTTCGGGATCGCCGCCGACACCGTCATCGACGTGCTCGCGGTCGCGGCGAGCGCGGGTGCTGACGCCAACGCCCATCCACTGGCGAGAAGAACACCGCCAAGCAGGCGGCACAAAATGGCGGAATGATCGGTCATCGACCTGCTGTCCCTTCAATAAGTAATCTTAAGGGTGAGGGTATCGGTATAGGAACCGGCCGAGGGGGCGGTCTGCGCCGAGATGCGGCCATAGATCGTCACCGTCTGCGCCGCGCCGGTGCCGGTGCCCGATGATGTCGCGCCAGGAAGCTTTTGCGCGTATTGCGAGTCCCAAGCGAGGTCGTACTTGAGAGAGTCCGTGAAGTTGCTGCCGGACCGATAAAGGAGGCTCTGCGATCCGTACGCGAGGCCGTAGCCCTTCAGCGTATAGGGAGCGCCGATGGTGCAGGTGATGGAGATCGTCCCCGTAGCGTCGGCCTGCGCCACCGACAGCGTCGCGGGCAGCGCGCCGAAATCCATGTTCGCCGTCGTGCTCGTCGAACAACTCGATGCGACGACGAACTGGCTCGTCACCGCCAGCGACTGCGTCGCGGCGGTGGCCGCGCTCGGCGCCAACGCCAGCACGGTGGCACCGATCGCGGCGACGGCGGCGCATCGCGGCGGACGGGATGATAACGACATGCCTGTCCTCCTCAATAGCTCACGGTGACCGTGATGGTGTCGGTATAGGTGCCCGGCAGCGTGATCGACTGCGCCGGTATCCGCCCATACAGCGCGTAGCTGAGCGCGGTCGTGCCGTTGCCGGTCGCCGACGCGCCGGTCGCGCCACTGGATTGCGGCCAGGCGGTGGAACGGCTCGAATCCGAATAGACGTTGTAATTCAGATAGGTACTGCCGTTCTTGAGCCGGAACTGCGACGAACTGGCGTTGGCCGAGGTAGCGTACACCGAGACCGCGCTGTTATAGCTGCAAAAGACGTTGATCCCGGTCAGCGATCCGTCGGTCTGCGTCACCGTCGTCCCGGTCACGGTCTGCGTGCCGAAGTCGAGCAGCGACGTGGATGACGACATGGTACAGGTCTTCGGGATCGTGATCTTCGCGGTCGCCGTTCCCGTTACCGCCGCCTGCGCGCAGGCGGGGAGCAGCACCATCAGCCCGGCGAACGGGGCGTGAAACGCGCGCATCAGTAATTCACCGTAAAGGTCAGCGTGTCAGAATAATCTCCGGCCTCCGCCGTTGCATAACGATTGCCATTGGAATCTTGTGCCTCCTCTCCCGAAGCAATCCGTCCATAATATGTCAACGTTTGCTGGGCACCTGTTCCCGTACCGGAAATGATCGCGGAGGAAGAGGTAGATGTCGGGTAATTCGTTCCGCCAGCGGAAACTGACGAAATATTATAGGGAATAGAGTAGATATTCCCGCCACTGAAATAACCCCGCAGGCGACGCTGCGCGCTATCGCCACTACCGGTCGCATAACTGCTTGGAGCGGAATACACCTGATAGGGCAATTGCGGCGAGCAGGTCACGAGAATCGTGCTGGTCGCATCCGAATTGGCGGTAAAGCGCAAGGGGCTACGATCGATCGTCATCGCCGGCGTCCCGAACGACAGGTCCCCGCCGGAGGAAACGGCACAGGTTCCGGCGACAGCCAGCTTGACGGTGGACGCCTGCGTCACTTCCGCCGCATGCGCGACGGTTCCTATACCCATCGCCAATCCGGCGACGATACTGCGACACAGCGCGTCTTTTGCGAAGGCACGCATCAGTAATTCACCGCTGTCGTTATAGTATCACTGTAATTTCCCGGCGCGGGAGCCGTCTGAGCGGACACACAGATTGATGGGTTCCACCGTGTAATTTGCGTACCGTCAGACGTGTTGAAAGGGCCATCGGCCGAGGTTCTTACCCCCCCACCGCCACAATTGTTCATCCAATAGACGCCGTATGGGATCTGATTGGAACCGCTTTTCATATACCACGTACCACCCGACAGATTAGGTGACGTGAAATAGGCATCGAATTTTGTTCCATTGGTACAGATCGTCGTGATCGCGAAGTTGACCGTCATCGCCGAAATCGCGCCGCTGGTCGTCGCTGTCGCGGTGCCGAAATCCAGCGTCGTCGGCATCGACATCGTACACGTCGCCGGGATCGTCATACTCGCATTCATGGTGGCGCTGCGCGTGGTGGCTGCCGGGGCGATCGCCGGCAACAGCACCTGCGCCGCGACACATAGAAGGGACAGACCGCGCATCAGAAGGTCACCGAAATGGCAATGGTGTCGGAATAGCTGCCCGCCTGGGGCGTCACGTTGCTGGTCCCGCCGGTGGCGTCGCTGATCGTCTGCGCGGGCGCACGACCGTAAACGGTGACGGTTTCGGTCGCGCCGGTGCCGGTACGACTATAGGGCGAGGACGTGCTGCCGGAGGCGGTGGGAAACGCTGTGCCCCCCGTCGAGACCGCCGAGATATTGTAATTGACGTAATAGTTGCCCGCGCTGGATTTTAGTCGGCGCTGACCGTTATAGGCATTGGCGCTGAGTGGCGCGAAGATCGAATAGCTCGTCCCCGATGAGCAGACGAACTGCACAATGCCCGTCCCATCCTGGTTCGCGCCGAACGCAACGTTGCCCGATGTCAGCGTCAACGTCGGCGTCGGAAAGGCCAGATCGGACGCGACCTGTACGTCACATCCAGGCGCCAGCGTAACCGTGAAGGTGCTGGACCCGCTGACCGTCGCCGCACGGGCGGCGGATAGCGGCAGCATCGCCCCGGCAGCGACGGCAACGCACCATATCGATCCCCTCATCCCGCGCTCCATCAATATGTCACCACGAACGAGATCGTATCCACCCACGTCCCCGCCGTGGCGCCCGATTGCGATGGCACTCGCGGGTAGGTGTGGAACGTCGTGCTGGCTCCCGCGCCGGACAATCCGGTAAGGAATGTCGTCGGCCACAATGTGGTCCGTGCGGCATCGGTAAAAATGTCGTAGTTGATATACTGCGCAGCGCTGCTGCTTTTCAGCCGCCGTTGCACTGTATCGTTGGCATTGCCGCTCATCGTGGCATAGATACGGTAAGGCGTGTCGCCATCGGTGCAGGTCACCGTCAACGTCGCGTCGGTGATCAGCGACAGGCTGTATAGGGCTTCAGGCGTCGACGCGATCGCTGGATTGCCGATCGAGCCGATCGAGCAGGTCCCGGATCCGGAGATCAACGCCTTGATCGTGCTGGTCGCGCTGATCGTCGTCGCCCGCGCCGGCATGACGGCACCCAGCGCGAAGCCAACACCCAGCACGAAGCTGGCAGCCGTGAAGAAGACCCCGCGCATCAGAACACCGCCGTGAACATGATCTGGTCCGAGAAATATCCAGGTTTCTGCGTACCGGTTAGCGTTTGAGCCGGAATCTGCACGTATAGTGAGATGGGATTGGAGGAACCCGTCCCCTGAAAACCTAGCGCGGAAGACGAGTTGGTCGGGAAGTCGGCCCCGCCGAATCCAACCGGCGAGATATTATAGTTAAGGTAGGACGCATAAGATGAATTTATCAATCTGCGCTGACTCCCGGCCGCATTCGCACCGGTATTGCTGTACAGATTATAGGCGTAACCAGTGGTACAGCTGATTGACACACTCCCCTGAACCTGCGCCTGAGCAACGCTGATCGAGGATCCGATCGTACGGCTGAGTGAACCGAAGTCAATGTCCGGGTTGCTGTCGAAATAGCACGCGGGAACGACATCCGCGTTCACGGTTGTCGAAACCGAAACCGTCGCCGGTGATGCGGGAGTCGCCCAGCAACATGCTCCCATGAGAAGACGGCCAAGTCCCACGCATCGCATGATCCGCCTGTTTGCAAGGTGGTACTTCACATCAGCAGCGACCTTCATGGCCAAAGCCCGAAATCGTGCAAGATCAGCTACCTCCGATTCACCCATGCTCAAGCCGCGAAAGCAGCGACAAGAAAGGTACGCTCCGTCGCGATCGATCACCGGACCTTTATGATATCGGCACGGTCGACGATTCACATCCATAAACCTCCATCGAGCATCGGCGATCTCAACAATCGCTGAATTATGGCGAGATCGCATTACCTTCCCTCCAACGATTATCCTAATAGCTTACATTGACTACTATTGTATCCGAATAGTGTCCAGCTGACAAGGTCTGACCGGATGGAATAACCGCCTCTAACGCAACAACCGTAGCTCTGTAATCAAGCCACGCCCCCCCGGAGCCAGATGTATAACCTGTTGATGTTAGTTGCGTCGGCATGAGAGTACGACTGGCGTAATTGCTATAAAGATTATAGGAAATGTATTTGGTACCACTCGAGTCAGAACTTATCATCCTTCTTTGAGAGTTATTCGCATTTGAGGAAAGGGGCACCCAGACTCCAAATGGCGTCCCCCCCGTGCAGGAGACAATAAGAGCGGACGTTACCAGAATCTCCGTGGAAGAGCCGGGCGCCAAAGCGCCAAATTTGAGAGGATCGACACCAGCAATTGCGCATGTCACATTATATCTTGCGACTATATTTACTGTTTTCGAAACCGAAGCCGAATTCGCGCTGGTCACCCCTAGGGCGCCATAAATCATGATCAACAGCCGACACAAGATATTGACCTTCGTTACCATGACATTGTCACCACGAGGTTATCAATATAAACCCCAGGCTCTATTCCTGATATCGGCTGACCTGAGGCAAGATTTAAAATGAAGGTATTGTGATCTAAATAGGAGCCGGTATTGTATATGGAGTTACCACTTCCTCCTGTACCGGTGAAAGACACGCCACTCGTTGGGACCGAACTCCCAACCGAAGACCCGGCGGGCAGGAATACTCCGTATTGTATATAAGACGATCCACTTTTCATCCGCCTTCTATAATCGCCCGTACCAATCGAATTATTTCCGTCTGACACGTACAATTTAAAACTTTGCCCGATTCCACACGTCGCCCCTACTTGGATGAATTGGGTACTTTGCGAAATATTGCCGCCTGAATCCGGAGCGATGGTTCCAAAATCCACACTGGTCGCCCATCCCAATAAACATGAGCCGTTTATTCGTACGGTTACTCTAAAAAGAAGATTGTAAGATGTTACAATAGGAGCAGTACAATTTGCACCCTCGTGAACGTCGACGGGGATTATATAAGATCCTATATAATCTCCAGCGGCAACATTTTGCTGCGGAATGTCGATCGAAAGATTTTGATTCCAGATATTTTGCGTCCCAGCAGAATCTGCACCTGCACTCCACAACGTTCTCGTGTCAGTGAACATTGTTCCGGCATTTTGAGACAATCTATAGGTCAGAGTTCCGCCAGCGGCCGAAACAGCGGTTTGATAAGATGAGCCATATTTGCTGCTGACCCCGGTCGAGGTACAGTGAAAATAAGATACCCCCGGTGTCTCGCCCGAACAGGATGCCGCACCGAAATCGGCGAGACTTACATTCGTCATCGCTGCCGCTCCTGACGTGTAGAGGGCGACATATGGATATGTCGGGTTCGAGCACACCACCGCCGCCTGCGCCGGCTTAGCGATCATCAGCATCGGTACGCCGATCGCGGCGGTCAGGATGGTGTGGCTGGTCATGCCGCCGCCGGCGAGCAGCGCGATCAGGCGGCGCAGCGCGCGGCGGGGCGAGGTGGCGAACGGGGATGTGGTGGGGCGCATCTCAATAATCCACGGTCAGTCGTTCAAGTCCGGCCCCGGCGGCCCCGGGGCGCTGCGGCGCCCAGCCGTCGGCGACGGGGACGAAATCCAGCGTGACGAAGGTGGTCGACAGGTCGTCCCGCGTCGTCAGATTGGCGAGCCACGGCACCCGGTCGGCGCATTGGATGCGCACCGCGTCCACCACGCCCGAACCTGGGCCCGAACCTGGGCCCGCGCCCGGCGCGCCGGCGGTGCTCACCGCGCAGCTTTCGTCGACATGCAGCAGCACGCGCAACTGGCCGTAGCGAACGCCGGAATGCGGCTGGGCACGTGGCCCGGGAAAGGGGATGCCGAGCTGCAACGGAAAGCCGCTGTCGATCGCGCCACCACCGGCTGGGACGGACAGCACCGCCGCCGCCGCCGGCCCGCTGCCGACCAGGGACATCGTGCCCAGCGCCAACAGCGACATCGCCGCGCGCGGGAGAGCGCCACGCCGCGTCATTGCGCCGCCGCCGTGCACGCGACCGGGCCGATGACGGGCTGCACCTGGCCCTTGTCCGGCTTGTACGCGAAGCTCACCCGGCACACGCCGGCGACGCCAAGGTCGATCAGGCCGTGATTGTCGGGCGCGATGCCCTCGACATAGGCTTCGCCGCCATAACCGATCAGCACGTCCTTCCCTCCGTCGAGTTTGAGCACATAACCGGGCTCGATCGCCTTGCCCTTGTCGTCCACCAGGCGGACGATCGCGGAGGCGACCTTGCGCGCCTTGAAATCCACCACCGCGCCATTCTGCCACCCGGTGACGACGCGCTTCTGCGTCTCGTCCACCTGCCAGCCGACCGGCACGTTGGTGGGGTCGATCGAGATGCTGACCGGGCGGAACGGCTGACTGTCGGGCAGGAAGGCGGAGCCGGCGGAATCGGTCCGCCCCATGAGGACATTGTCCTGCATGATCGCCGCGTCCGGCCCGGCGTTGCGGACCAATACGAAGCTGGAGCCGACGCGATTGACCGGACGCACCTCGCCCCCCGCGGCGATGATCGAGCCCGACAATTGCCCCACGACGCGCGTATCGCCGCCCTGCTGCTGCACGCTCGCCTGGGCCCATGCCTGGGGCAGGCGATAGCCGACCGTCGCCATGCGGAACGCCTCGCCACCCTCCGTCTCGCGATCCAGCAGCGACCAGTTGAACGCATTCTGTCGATTGCCGCGCGAACCGGACGCCTGGAAATCTAGGCTGGTGCGCCCATCCGAGCGCTGGCCGCTGACCATCGTCGTGACGTTGCCGAGGCTTTTGGTCAGCCCCAGCATCACTGTCGAGGTGCCGACCCCCAGATCCTGATATCCGTTCACCAGCAGCCCGAACCCGCCGCCGAGCGAGCGCGAGATCGAGAAGTTGAGCAGATCATAGTCGCTGGTGTCGGAGCGCAGCCCGGTATAGCCGATCGACACGTTCGTCTTGCGATCGAACGGCAACTGGCCACCGATGCCCGCGCGCATCAGGGTGCGCGCGCCCAGCGTCGAAGCCAGCAATTGCTCGTAGACGTCTGTGCCGGACAGGTTGACCGCGGGATTGCGGAACACGCTGACCCGCCCGAGATCGAAATATTGGCCGAACCGCTGCTCGCCCCCGCCATAAGCGGAGACGCCGTGGATCAGCGTCTGGATCTGGCCCGTGATCTTCTCGCCAGTCTCCCCTTCATAGGACGAGATGGCGGCGGCAAGCTCCAGCACGCCGATGCCGCCGAGCCGCTGGTTGATCCCGGCGCCCACATTTCCAAAGCTGCGCGATCCCTCGATATGGCCTTCGAGCGTGGTATTGTCGGTCACGCCATAACGCGCCGAGGCGGTGCCGGCGAGATCGCCATAGTCGAAATTGCGAACGCCATAGCCGTAGCGCAGGAATCCCAGTTCCGCCGAATAATCGAACAGATGACGACGGATCAGATCGGGGGAGTAATAATAGGCCGCCTTGACGACCTGTTCGTTGCCGCTGCTGTCCCGCGTCACGAGCCGCACGTCACCCCCCGACAATTGCGGCAATTGGTTCAGCGTGAACGGCCCCGACGGCACCTCGCCCGAATAGATCTTGCTGTTGTTGATGTACAATTCCACGGTCGACGGCAGCGCCGACGATCCCGAGAATTGCGGTAGCGCGGCGGTGATGATGTCGGGCCGCTGGCTGAACGCGCTCTGCACCTGCAGCCCGCCCAGGCGGTAGCTGCTCGACCAGCCCACCGCGCCCGTGGCGATATCGCCCGCCGCATAGGAACGGATCGCGCCAGGATCGATCATCCGCCAGGTCGTATCCAGACGGGTGACGTTGCCGCTCTGACCATAGGATCGGTCGGAACTGATCGTCGCGGTGCTGGACAAGGTGCCCAGCGGCGAGAACAGTCGCCCCTCCACCGTGCCGTTGATATAGGCGCCGCCCGCGCCCCCTTTTGACGCGGCATACAGATCGTAGTTGAGCAGCACGCCGGTGATCGGGCGCACCTGCGCGACGTCGAGCGCGGGACGCTCCGACACCGCTACGTCGAACGCCGTCCGCTTGCTGTTGTCGATCGTCAGCTTGAGCAACTGCCCCGGCTCGTCATAGACATAGGTGAGGCCGGGGACGGACGACAGGTCGATATCCGTATCGTCGAGGATCGCCGGATCGATGCGGATGCGCAGCGCGCGCAGATCCGACGCCGGCATGGTCATCACGCCCTTCTTCTTGTCGAGCGCGGCGACGGTGATGATCCCGGTATCCTCGCCATTGAGGTACACGCCCAGCCCCGCCCGGAATGCGCTCGGATCCAGTTGGACCGACTTGGGGCGACCGATCGGGCCCGGGTTGGCCGCCGCTGCCGCCGCCGCTGCCGCCGCGGCGGCAGCAAGCGCGGGCTGACTGCTTGTCAGCATGAAGCCGGCGACGAGGATCGGCGCCAGACCGCGAGCCCCGCGCACCGCCGCCCCCCGGTGCCGGACATACGCCGGGCGGCACGGACGTGAATCAGCCGTACAGAAAAGACGGGACGGTGACGTCATTTCGCTTCAACGGCGACCATCTGCTTGACGTCGATCGAACTACCGATGCCGGAAACGAGCTGCACCATGCCGCTATCCAGGCGCGTTTCGGGGCCGGCGGCTGCCTTCGGATCGGGCTTGCCGTCCTTGTCGACGACAGGCGCCGGCTTCACCTTGTCGGTGGGCGCCTCGAACTTCATCGTCTGGCCCGACAGGACATAACCATTAAGACCGCCGCCGAAGGACAATTCGCCCTGCGGCGTCACCAGCTTCATCCCCGCGAGCTTGGCGTGGCGCTGGCCGGCGTTGACCACCTGAAGGTACGATTTGCCACCCTCCGTCCATGCCTTGAACTGAAGATCGGGCCTGATGTCCTTGGCGGTGAAGAAGACCGGCATCGACGACCGCAGCACCATCCGCACGCCCTGCCCGGTCGCGCGGGGATCGATCGGCTTGGGCAATTCGTCGATGACGAGGCGATAAGCCTCTTCACCCACGACGGGGCGGTTCGCGACGCGGACAACGCGCAGGGTATAGGTGTCGCCACCCTTGATCGTGGTGACCGGCGGACTGACGATCACGTCGCGCGTGTCGGTCAGATCGTCCTTCCCGTCCACCTGTGACCATTTGAAGATGCGAACCTGCAGATCGACAGGCTCGCTCGCGGTATTGGTGAGGCTAATCGCGCCCGCCTTTTCGGGAGCGGAAAGATCGAGCCCGACGGGCGTCATTCTAAGCGAGGCGGCCTCTACCGCTGCGGCGTTCATCCATACCAAAGCGCTTGCCGTCGCGGCAAACAGCGCCATTCGCTGCCAGTGCATCAAGCCAATCCTTACGCGGAGCCGCGGAGCCGCCAGAAAGTGGTTGGCGGCAAAAAGGGGGCGCAGCGCGCGCTCGTGCCGGTGGCACTCGGCGCGCGCGCCCCCTAGACGCAATTACCAGGTGAGCGAGATCTGCACCGCGTCGACGTAGGCGCCTTCCGCCCCGGTCGGGACACCGCCCGGAACGCTGCCGTAGATCTTCACTGTGCGGGCCTCGCCAGCGGTGAAGGCAGTGCTCTGCGCCACCGCCGTGTTGACGGCATAGTCGGTGGCGCCCGCGGTGCTGCCCAGTGCATAGGCCAGCGTGCCGGTGCCCGACACCTGCTTCAGGTTGCGCTGCGAACCCGTTGCATTCTGACCACCGTCGAAGGCCAGGCTGGGGGTCTGGGTGCCCGAGCAGGTGATCACCAGGCTGGAGCCCGTGTCCTGCCCCGTCACCGTGGTCGGCCCGCTGCTGGTGCCCGGCGCGTATGAGCCGAAATCGATCAACGCATTCGCGCCGCTGCCGGCGCCGATGCCACCGTTACCGTTGATGTCGCAACCCGTCGTCACCTTCAGCTTGACGTCGAGCGTGCCGGGGCTCGCCGAACCCGCCGCAAAGGCCGGAGCCGACGCGACAATCGCTACGCCGGCCACCAGGCCAGCGACGAACTTCTTCATCATGTGTGAATTCCCTTTAAAGGACCGCAGCCCTTGCCTGGACAATTGGACGGATCGTTCCGCGACACCCCCATCCGGCCGCCCACCGGATGCCACGCGTACAAGCCAGCCTGAGCGCCGGCGTGTTCGAAGACGGTGGCGCCCAAAAGGCGACGCACCCATGAAAAGGAAAAGGCAACGGCGCACCGGCGGCATCGCCCGGCCAAATGACCAGTGACGACGCCGCCCGCCGACGAAACCCATGGCCCGGGCCCGGCAATCCGCACCCAGACACCAAGGCCCCGCTGGCACTGCCACGCTCCGCGAGATCGGGATTGGCAAAACGCGAAACGAAGCAGGGTCCTTCGCGCGTCGCAGCATGGCGACGCGATTCTGAAAACGCCCGAACCAGGCCGGGCGAACGGCGGACATAGGCCGAGCGCTGGAATGACGAGACGCGTGGCAAACGGCGCGCGATGTCGAGAGCCCGATCATCGTCCCCGCTGTCCATGTTTGCCGCTCTCATTCACGCATCCCCCAACCCACGTCCGCCGCGAGTCGTGTTACCGAATATCGAATTGTGTAACGCCCAGGATCACCGCCATATCAAATATTCACAATAGTATATTCGTAGGTCATAACAGCAAAGGGGTAATCACATCATGTTAGATCTCATCATCAGTCGGGACGGACAGAGAAAGTATCTAAGCTCATCTGAGGTAAGACACTTCATTTCTGTCGCATCCGAGTTTGAACCTGACACATTGACATTGTGCTGGACGTTATCTGCTACGGGATGCCGCATATCCGAGGCTCTGTCGCTCACCCCCAGAAGCATCGATCGAACAGAGCGAATGATTACTATAGAATCGCTCAAGAAGCGGCGCCGTGGTGTCTACCGATCGGTTCCCGTTCCGGCCGAATTAATAGATCTTCTTGTTGAGGTGCATCATCTCAACAGACCAATACGGCAGAGCGAGGCGGCAGCATTGCTATGGCCGATCTCGCGAATGACCGCTTATCGACGGGTGCGACGGGTCATGGACCGTGCAGGATTGTCGGGCCTGCATGCCATGCCGAAAGGGTTGCGCCATGGTTTTGGGGTCGCCGCGATCCAGACGCAGGTGCCACTAAATCTTGTCCAGCGCTGGTTGGGGCATGCCGATATGCGGACCACCGCCATCTACGCCGCTGCGACCGGCCCTGAAGAGCGCTCCATTGCGCTGCGGATGTGGCGCAAGACCATGCCGACCCCGCCAGACGCGCCGTCACGCGCGGGCGACTAAGCGAACCCAGGAGGCCCGCTCTGCGCGACACTAACGGCTTTTAACAAAATTTCTGCTAGGCTTGTTGCCTCGCGTTACACAATTCGATATTCTGTAACACGACAATAAGCAGAATTTGCCTTTGATTTCAAATGGCTAACACATTTTCCAAGTATTGACGCCAAATACTTCCGTTCCGAAGCGCGACTCTTGTCACATCCCCGGTCGCGTTGGCGCCGGGGTTTGCGCCCGGCGCGGGCGAAGGTCGCTTACGTCTATTAAAAAATGGTTAACCATGCCAGAGCGTGCGACCGCAAGTGTCTCACTTTGTGTGACGCGATCAGGCCGCGCGCGGCGGCGAAGGCCGGGCGACAGAATGATGGGGATCGCTCCCCTGGCAGCGCCTCAGACAGCGGGAGAAGCAGGGCGCTCCGACACGCCCCCACTACCAGATGTTGCGGTAGCGAACCGACTCGCCCACCCAGATATCGCTTTTATCGCTTCCCCCGGACGGCTCGCTTTAGTAGGATCGCGCGGAGCCGAACGACGGCTGGGCATGTCACGCGAGCGGGGGACTGTAGCGAATGCGGTGGAACGCCAGGCCCGACCGAATCACCGGCACGAAACGGTTAAGACCCAAACGGCGACGCTGAAGCGAAGGCGCAGGAAAGCAGCCGCTTCGCGCCGTCCGCGTGACGATCTGCCTGCCGCCAATGCCCCGATGACCGATCGCGTTGCTGCGATGCCGATGAGACGCCGAGCCACTATGCCCCAGCCCATCCCCCGATCGCTTCGTTCAGCAGCCGCCGGCCCGCCGGCGCGGCGCGATCATGCGTGCGGCCGGGCGCTGGTGCTGGCGCACCGCCAACACGGAACAGGGTGCCGTGGCTTGCGCCGCGACACCCTGTGTCGGCCCATATGGGGCCATGGGGTCATCCCCGCGCGCATGGCGCGGGGCGGTGACGGATCACTCCGCCTCTTCGAACATGTCCTGCGCATTCTGCGCGGTCGCGGACAGGCGCACGGTATCGCCCTCCACTTCGGCGACCAGCCCGAGCGGCAGGTAATGATGCTTCGCGCCCTGCCCGTCCTGCGTGGACGGCGAATCGTTCTTGGTCAGCTTGATTCGGTCGCCGTCGACATGGTCAACGGTGCCGACATGGACGCCGTCCGCGCCAATCACCGTGGCATGTTCCTTGATCTGGCTGGCATCGGCCATCGTCGTTCTCCTCTGGTTGGCCCTGTCGAAACAGGTTCGGGGGCGCAACGCACGGCGCCGGAGTTGGTCGCATGACGCTGGCGACACTGCCACCGCAATCCGCGATCATGTTCATGGTCGCGCTGGTGCTCGGGCTCACCGGTCTGTGGCTACTGCTGCAATTGCGCCGGCCGCAGAGCGAGGGGCGCGTCTATGCCTTTCGCATGGTCGGCATCATGACGCTCGCGGGCGGCATGGTGCTGGCGATGAGCGCGTCGGCCATGTGGCAATGGAGCGCCACGCCATGATCGATCATTTCCGATCCCCCTTCGAAATTTATGGTTCCGCGGAGTAAAGTCATGTCCCTCCTTCACGCATCGAAGCAGTACAAGCCGTTCGAATATCCCTGGGCGTTCGAATATTGGAAGCGCCAGCAACAGCTCCACTGGCTGCCCGAAGAGGTGCCGCTGGGCGAGGATTGTCGCGACTGGGCGCAAAAGCTGACCGATCATGAGCGCAATCTGCTGACGCAGATCTTCCGCTTCTTCACGCAAGCCGATGTCGAGGTGCAGGATTGCTACCACGAGAAATACGGCCGCGTGTTCAAGCCGACCGAGATCAAGATGATGCTGACCGCGTTCAGCAACATGGAGACGGTGCACATCGCCGCTTATTCGCACCTGCTTGACACGATCGGCATGCCCGAAAGCGAATATGGCGCCTTCCTCGAATATGCCGAGTTGAAGGACAAGCACGATTATCTGCAGAATTTCGGCGTCGACTCGGATGAGGATATCGCGCGGACGCTGGCGATGTTCGGCGGCTTCACAGAGGGCGTGCAGCTGTTCGCCAGCTTCGCGATGCTGATGAACTTCCCGCGCTTCAACAAGATGAAGGGCATGGGGCAGATCGTCAGCTGGTCGGTGCGGGACGAAAGCCTGCATTGCGAGGGGATCATCCGCCTGTTCCACACCTTCGTGAAGGAACGCGACTGCCTGACCAAGGCGGTGAGAGACGATATTGCCGACCAGTGCCAGACGACCATCCGCCTGGAAGATGCGTTCATCGACCTGGCCTTCGAAATGGGCCCGGTCAGCGGCATGACCGCGAAGGATATCAAGAAGTATATTCGGTACATCGCCGATTGGCGGATGGGGCAATTGGGCATGAAGCCGATCTATATGATCGACGAGCATCCCATCCCCTGGTTGACGCCGCTGCTCAATGGCGTCGAGCATGCCAATTTCTTTGAAACGCGCGCGACCGAATATTCGAAGGCGGCGACACGCGGGCAATGGAACGACGTGTGGGATGCGTTCGACAAACGTCAGAAGGCGAAGGGCGTGAAGGCCGCGAACGAGGAAAGTGGCGACACCGGCGACATGTTCAGCAGCGCCGGGGTGGCGGCGGAATAACGCTTGGGGGGTGCGGGATGGTCAGTGCGACGCGGCACCGACCATCCCGATCGCGCAGATCGCGCGCGCTGCCTATTCCTTCTGCGCCTCAGCGACCAGTGGCGGCGTCTGCTGATGCTGGACGACACGCCACTCGTCATGCGCCACCCTTCGGTAGGTCGAGGTGCAGTGCGCGACATAGTCGTTACCCTCGCCGTCGCGTCGCGCCGTGGCGGTATAGCCGACGACGATCAGCCCCTCCTGCGGTCGCACGATATGGCGATCGTCCAACGACACCGAGCGCCATCGCGGCGTATCGCTGACCGCCTTCACGGCCGCCTCGGCCTGCAAGATGAACGGTGGCATCGGCACCACCATCAGGCACGATTCGTCGATCGACTCGCGGTAGTGCGCGGCATCGCCGGTCCACAGGCTTTCCTCGAACGTCCAGACGCGATCGTCTTCCATGCCAGCTCCTATTGTCGTGAGCGGGCAGAGCGGTCGGCGGGGGGTGGCGGTTCCGTCTGCCGTGCGATCGACGGATCGGTTATGTCGCGGCGATGCACCGCCTGTTCGTCGCCCTGCGCCCGCCCCCGCCGATCCGCGCCGCCCTGTTGTCGGTGATGGATGGCGTGGCGGGCGCCCGCTGGCAGGATGACGAGCAACTCCACGTCACGGTGCGCTTTCTGGGAGAGGTCGATCGGCACCAGGCGGACGATGTCGCGGCGGCGCTCGCGGCGGTCAGGGCCACGCCGCCAGCGGTGCGGATCGACGGTGTCGGCACGTTCGATACGCGCGGGCACGTCGACACGTTATGGGCGCGGATCACGCCGGCGGAGCCGCTGGCGGCGCTGCACCGCAAGGTCAATCAGGCACTGGCGCGCGCCGGCATCGCGCCCGACCCGCGCCGATACCTGCCGCACGTCACGCTGGCGCGATTTGGACGCCGCGCATCGACCGAAGGGCTGCCGCAATGGATCGATCGCCATGCCGCGCTGGCGACACGGCAATTCACGATGGACCACGTCCTCCTGTTCGAAAGCCGCTTGGACCCGGAGGGCGCCCGTTACGAGGCGGTGGCGCGGTGGCGGCTGGCGGGATAGGCCAGCCATCGAAAGGGGACCCCGGCTACGGGTGCTGTACCGGCGCCTGGACTCGCGTCATAATACGCGGCGATGACGACCGCCCCGTTTCACCGCGAACAGCGTCGCGTGGCGGCCGCGATGGGAGCGGCGCTGCTGACCGCCATGGCATTGCTGTCGCTCGCCTTTGCCTGCGCCGGCGCGGAACAGCCGTTCATCGATCGGCTACAGACCACCTTGCGCGCCGACCTGTTCGTGCTGCTGTGCCTCGCCGTCGCGATCGGGGATGTCGCCCGTCGGCGCTTCCTTTCGCCGCAGGACCTGGCAGGGGCAGCGACGACCGAGGCTTCGCCCGACGTCGCGGCAGCGCGCGCCATCCTGCAGAACACGCTGGAACAAAGCGTGCTGGCGATCGGTGCGCATCTGGCGCTGACCGCGGCCTTTGGCGGTTCGCGGCTGCCGGTGGCGGTACTGGTCGGTCTTTTCGTCGCCGGGCGGGTTCTATTCCATGCCGGCTATCGCCATGGCGCATCGGCGCGCGCCTTCGGCTTTGCGCTGACCTTCTATCCCAGCGTGCTGGCGCTCGCCGCGGCATTGTGGCTGACGCTGTGACGTAGCAGACCCAGCGCCGCCAGTTCCGCGCGCAAGGTGGCCGCATCGCGGAACAGGTGCGCACGGATCCCCACCGCCTCCGCCCCGGCGACGTTGGCGGCATTGTCGTCGATGAAGATCGTCTCGTCGGCCCGAACGCCGAATCGCGCCAGCGCCAGATGGAAGATCGCGGCATCCGGCTTGATCAGCTTCTCATCGCCTGACACGACGATATCGCGGAAACGGTCGAACAGCGCCGCCTCGCGTTCGCGGAACGGCGCGAAGAATTCGCCCGAGAAGTTCGTGATCGCGAACAGCGGCACGCCCGCGCCATCCAGCTCGGCGATCAGATCGGGCATGCCCGCGATCGGCCCCGGTATCTGGTCCGAAAAGCGCGGTCCCCACAAAGCGATCATCGCCGCATGCTCGGGATGGCGCGCGATCAGTTCCGCCGACGTCTCCGCGAAGGGACGACCGGCGTCATGCTGAAAATGCCATTCCTTCGTCGCCACCGACGTCAGGAACAGGTCGAGCGCCCGTTCGTCGTCGAACAGGCGCTCGTACAAGACGCGCGGATTCCAGTCGTACAGCACATGGCCGACGTCGAAGATGACCGACGTCAGTGCCACGTCCTGCGCGACCGCCGAATCAGCCCTGGCGGGCCTTGAAGCGGCGGTTGGTCTTGTTGATGACGTAGGTGCGGCCGCGACGGCGGATCACGCGGTTGTCGCGATGCCGGTCCTTGAGCGACTTGAGGCTGTTGCGGATCTTCATGGGATGGCGCTTCTTCGGATGAAATCTGGAAAGCGCGCCGCCTAGTGGCACGGGTCAGCAAAGTCAACCGGCGGCGGCCGGTTCGCGGTGATCGGCAGGGCTCGCGGGCGGGGCTGGCGGGCGGGGGAGCTTGCGGGCCGCTGCGGCGTTGCTATGTCGCGATGTATCACATCGGGGGAAGCTGTCGTATGCGTAATGTCCTCTTGGTCGCGGCCACCCTGTTGGCCGGCTGCGCCACCGGCCCACAGGTATTTCCGGTCGAGGCGACTCGCTTCCATTACGACGCGGTCGCGCGGCGCGGCACGATCACGGTCGAGCCGCTGCAAGGCCCCTCCTCCGCCAGCATCGAATACAAGACCTATGCCGCCGCCGTGCAGGCGGAGCTGCTGCGCAACGGCTTCACCAACCCCGCACCCGGCGCAAAGGCGGATTATATCGCCACCGTCGGCTTCACCCGAGCCGATCGCGCGCTGCCCCCGCGCAGCTCGCCCCTGACCATCGGCATCGGCGGCGGCAGCTATTCGGGGGGCTGGCGTGGCGGCGGCGGTATCGGCGGCGGGGTCAATTTCCCGGTCGGCAACACGCGGTCGCGCTGGGGCGTGATCACCGAACTGTCGGTACGCATCCGCCAGGGCGGAGACGCGATCTGGGAAGGCCAGGCGCAATCGCTGACCGATACCACCGCGCCTGACGCCGATGCCGCATCGGTGGCCAACCGCCTGGCGCAGGCCCTGTTCAAGGATTTCCCCGGCGAGTCCGGCCGTACTATCGAGGTGAAATGACGCTTGCCATCAACGCTGCCTTCGATGGCGGCAACATCCACGTGGTCGCGATCGACGACGACGGTGATTCGGTCCGCTGCGATCTGCAGATCGTGCGCGATCACCAGTCCGACTTCTTTCAGTGGTTCTATTTCCGCGCCGCCGGGCTGACGGCGGGGCGGCGCGTCACCTTCCGGCTGCTGAATGCCGGCGACAGCGCCTATCCGTTCGGCTGGCCGGGCTATCGCGCACGCGCATCGACCGACCTCGAGACGTGGCGGATGATCGACACGCGATATGAGCGGGGGGTGCTGGAATTCGACTGGTCCGGTGACGGCCCGGTCGCCTGGTTCGCCTATTTCGCGCCGTATACGATGGAGATGCATGCTCGCCTGATCGCCCGCATCGCCGCGCGGCCGGGGGTGGCGCACCGCGAATTGGGGCAGACGCTCGACGGACAGGCGATCGACTATTTCCGTGTCGGAGATGGGGAAAAGCAGGTGTGGCTGTATGCGCGCCAGCATCCCGGCGAATCGATGGCGGAATGGTGGATGGACGGCGCGCTCGACTGGCTGACCAGCCCGGCCGCCGCGCCGCTGCTCGCCGCCGCGACGGTGCACGTCGTCCCCAACATGAACCCCGACGGCACCCGCCGCGGCCATCTTCGCACCAATGCCGCGGGCGTGAACCTCAACCGCGAGTGGCACGCGCCCAGCGCCGAGCGATCGCCGGAGGTGCTGTACGTGCTCCGCGAGATGGATCGCACCGGCGTCGATTTCGCGCTCGACGTACATGGCGACGAGGCGATCGCGGCGAATTTCATCGCTGGTTTCGAAGGAATCCCGTCACTGACCGAGGAGCAGGGGCGCAGGTTCATCGAGTTCGGCCGGCGGCTCGCGTCGCACACCCCCGATTTCCAAACCGAGAAGGGCTATGACCGCTCGGCGCCCGGCAAGGCGAACCTGTCGATGTCCACCAACCAGCTTGCCGAACGGTTCGGGGCGGTGTCGGTAACGCTGGAAATGCCGTTCAAGGATCATGATCCGAACCCCGATGCGGTGGAGGGCTGGAGCCCGGCGCGGTCAAAGGCGCTGGGCGTGGCGTGCCTCGAAGTGCTGACGGGGATGGTCGCGGAGCTGTAGGGCGGGCTTCCCTCATATCGGGCGGTGCGGGTCGGGTGGTGGCCCGGACCCGTGGGACAGGTCGATCCACCTCCCCCTTCCCCCCCGCGCGCGCCACTGCTATCGCGCGGCGAAATCGGACATTCGCTCCCGCGCGCGCTCGTGCGGCATCCGCCGCCTCCCCGAGCGCGCCCGGCCCTTGAGGAAGGACCATTGCCCATGACGGCCATCGGCCAGGATACCCTGAACGCGCGCACCACTCTGTCGGCGGGTGGCAAGTCCTACGATTATTTCGCGCTGAAGGCGGCCGAGCAGAAGTATGGCGACATCAGCCGCCTGCCCTTCTCGATGAAGGTGCTGCTGGAAAACATGCTCCGGTTCGAGGACGGCGTCACCGTCACCGGCGACGATATCCAGGCGATCGTCGACTGGCAGCAGGAGCGCCGCTCCGATCGCGAGATCCAGTACCGCCCCGCGCGCGTTCTGATGCAGGATTTCACCGGCGTGCCGTGCGTGGTCGATCTTGCCGCGATGCGCGACGCGATCACCAAACTGGGCGGCGACCCGGCGAAGATCAATCCGCAGGTGCCGGTCCACCTCGTCATCGATCACTCGGTGATGGTCGACGAATTCGGCACGCCCAAGGCATTCGAAGATAACGTCGATCTGGAATATGCCCGCAATGCGGAGCGCTACGAGTTCCTGAAATGGGGCAGCAAGGCGCTCGACAATTTCAAGGTGGTGCCGCCCGGCACCGGCATCTGCCACCAGGTGAACCTCGAATATATCGGCCACGCCGTATGGGCGTCGCAGGAAACCGGCGATCATGCCACATCCGGTGCGACGATCGCCTATCCCGATACGCTGGTCGGCACCGACAGCCACACGACGATGATCAACGGCCTGGGCGTGCTCGGCTGGGGCGTTGGCGGGATCGAGGCGGAGGCGGCAATGCTCGGCCAGCCGGTCTCGATGCTGATCCCCGAGGTGGTCGGCTTCAAGCTGACCGGCGCGCTGCGCGAGGGCATCACCGCGACCGATCTGGTGCTGACCGTCACCCAGATGCTGCGCGCCAAGGGCGTCGTGGGCCGCTTCGTGGAATTCTACGGCCCGGGCCTCGACCAGATGACGCTGGCCGATCGCGCGACGATCGCCAACATGGCGCCCGAATATGGCGCGACCTGCGGCTTCTTCCCGGTCGACGACAAGACGCTGGACTATATGCGGCTGACGGGTCGCCCGGACGAAGTGATCGCCCTGACCGAGGCCTATGCGAAGGCGCAGGGCATGTGGCGCCATGCCGACAGCCCCGATCCCGTCTTCACCGACACGCTGGAGCTGGACATGTCGACGGTGGTGCCGTCGCTCGCCGGTCCGAAGCGGCCGCAGGACAAGGTCGCGCTCGACCAGGTCGACGACGTGTTCAACGCCGATCTGGCGAAGGTCTACAAGAAGGACGCGCCAGCGCGCGTGCCGGTGGACGAGCGTGGGCATGACATCGGCGACGGCGACGTCGTCATCGCGGCGATCACCAGCTGCACCAACACCTCGAATCCGTCGGTGCTGGTCGCCGCCGGGTTGGTCGCCCGCAAGGCGCGCGAAAAGGGCCTGCAGCCCAAGCCGTGGGTGAAGACCTCGCTCGCGCCGGGATCACAGGTCGTCACCGACTATCTGGAAAAGGCCGGGTTGCAGGACGATCTGGACGCGATGGGGTTCAACCTCGTCGGCTATGGCTGCACCACCTGCATCGGCAATTCGGGTCCGCTCGCCGCGCCGATCTCGGCCGCGATCAACGGGAACGACATCGTCGCCGCCTCGGTGCTGTCGGGCAACCGCAATTTCGAGGGCCGCGTCTCGCCGGATGTACGGGCGAACTTCCTCGCCTCGCCGCCGCTGGTGGTCGCCTATGCGCTGAAGGGCACCGTCACCACCGACATGAACGCGACGCCGATCGGCCAGGGTTCGGATGGCGGCGACGTGTTCCTGAAGGACATCTGGCCGACCAACCAGGAAGTGTCGGATCTGATGACCGCCAACATCGACGACACGATGTTCCGCAACCGCTACGGCAACGTCTATGCCGGTGATAACCGGTGGCAGGCGATCGACGTCACCGGCTCTGACACCTATGCGTGGCGTGCCGGATCCACCTATATCGCCAACCCACCGTATTTCGAGGGCATGGGCATGACCCCGGCCCCGGTGACCGACATCATCGAGGCGAAGCCGCTGGCGATCCTGGGCGATTCGATCACCACCGACCACATTTCTCCGGCCGGTTCGATCAAGGCGGACAGCCCGGCGGGCACCTGGTTGCAGGAGCATCAGGTGTCGAGGCAGGACTTCAACAGCTATGGCGCGCGCCGTGGCAACCATGAAGTGTTGATGCGCGGCACCTTCGCCAACATCCGCATCAAGAACGAAATGGTCCCCGGCATCGAGGGCGGCATGAGCCGCTACGAGGGCGAGGTCATGCCGATCTACGACGCCGCGATGCGTCACAAGGCGGACGGCACCCCGCTCGTCATCATCGCGGGCAAGGAATATGGCACCGGCTCGTCGCGCGACTGGGCGGCGAAGGGCACCAACCTGCTTGGCGTGCGCGCCGTGATCACCGAAAGCTTCGAGCGTATCCACCGCTCGAACCTGGTCGGCATGGGCGTGCTGCCGCTCCAGTTCGCGGACGGAGTGACCCGCGAGACGCTGAAGCTGACCGGCGACGAAACCTTCACCATCCATGGCGTCGCCTCGCTGCGTCCGCGTCAGGATGTCGAGGTGACGCTGGCGCGCCCCGACGGCTCGACCGAGACGTTCATGACGCGCTGCCGGATCGATACCGTCAACGAGCTTGAATATTTCCTCAACGGCGGCATCCTTCACTACGTGCTGCGCAAGCTGGCCGCATAACCAATTCAATCTTAAAGGTTTTTACGAAAGGAGGGCCGTCGCGCCCTCCTTTTTCTTTCGGGGGGAAGAATGATGGACGACGATTATATCTACGATGAAGCGAGCGGCGAATGGCGCCCGGCGAGCGAGGTCGGCACCGCCGGTTCTGCGGCCACGGCGGATGGCGTCGAGGTGCGCGACGCGGTCGGCAACGTGCTGGCGGATGGCGATGCCGTGACGCTGATCAAGGATCTGAAGGTGAAGGGCACCAGTCAGACGCTGAAGCGCGGTACGCTGGTGAAATCGATCCGGCTGACCGGCGATCCGCAGGAGATCGACTGCCGGTTCGACGGCATCAAGGGCCTCGTCCTGCGCGCGGAGTTCGTGAAGAAGCGGTGATCGCAGCGTGAAGGGCGCGGGAGAGCGCGAGTCCCATCGCCGGACTCGGCGCGTCGACAATCCCTCGCCTTCACGCGCCCATGCGGCTACGTCGGCAGGCTGGGAGAAAGGGATTGAAAAAACCGCAGACTGTCGCCCGGCTCAACGAGCTCAGCCGGGTTCAGCTTTCCAAAAGCTTTTATATGCGTGATTTCCTTTATTCGGAAATTGCCGCGCTGCACGGTCTGCCCAACATTCCCGACGATCCCGACCTTGCCATCGCCGCCGGCGCTCGGCTGTGCCAGGACCTGCTGGAGCCGTTGCAGGACGCGTTCGGGCGGCTGTTCATCCGCTCGGGTCTGCGTTCCGCCGAGGTGAATGCGATGGGGGCGGCCAAGGGCTATGGCTGCGCATCGAACGAGCGCAGCCTTGCGGGGCATATCTGGGACAAGCGCGATGCCGCCGGGCAGATGGGCGCGACCGCGGGTATCGTCGTTCCCAGCTTCGCCGACGCCTTCACTGCGCCCGACGACTGGAAACGGCTGGCGTGGTGGATCCATGACCATCTGCCATATTCGTCGGTCGAGTTCTTCCCCGAACAATGGGCCTTCAATCTGCAGTGGCACGAAAAGCCGCTGCGGATGATCTATAGCCACATCCCCGAAGCGCGCGGCTATCTGACCAAGCCGGGGATGGACGGCCATGACGCCGACCATCGCGACCTGTGGGACGGGATCGCGCCCCACCCGTAGCGCATACCGGCGAACGCCGCGCCCCGAAGCCGGGTGTTACTCAGCCAGTGCGGCCCCCGCGCGACGACGCCCCCACAGGAAATAGACCGCCAGTCCGGCAACATTCCACAGTGCGAAATAGGCCTGCGTCTTCGAGGGCAGGCTGGCGAACAGGTACAGACATCCCGCCACGCCGATCGTGCCGACCAGCGGCGCCAGCGGAACGCGGAAGGTGCGGGGCCGATCCGGCGCACGGCGGCGCATCACCAGCATCGCGACACAGACGGCGATGAACGCCGCCAGCGTGCCCGCATTGGCGAGCGCGGCGATCGCGTCGATCGGCATCACCCCGGCGATGATCGCGACGAGCACCGCGGTAAGGATCGTGATCCGCACCGGGGTGCCACGCCGCGACACCTTCGCCAGCGATGCTGGCAACAGCCCGTCGCGCGCCATCACGAAGAAGATGCGGCTCTGCCCGAACAGAAAGCCCAGCAGCACGGTCGGCAGCGCGATCACCGCGCTGGCGGCCAGAAAGGTGGCGAAGCCCGGCCGTCCGATTTCCCGCAGGATCAGCGCCAGCGGCTCCGGGCTGTCGGCGAACGCGGTGAAGCGCAGCGCACCGACCGCCGCCACCGCGACACCCATGTAGATCAGCACGCACGCCACCATCGATCCGATGATGCCGATCGCCAGATCGCGCCCCGGATTCTTGGTTTCCTCCGCGGCGGTGGAGATCGCATCGAAGCCATAGAAGGCGAAGAAAATGATCGCCGCCGCCGCCATCACCCCGCGCTCCGTGCCATCGGGAGACAAGGATTTGCCGAAGCCGAACGGCATGAACGGGTGCAGATGGGCGCCGTCGAAATACGGCAGCGCGACCGCGACGAACACCGCCAGCGCGACCAGCTTCACCGCCACCAGCACCGCGTTGAGCGTCGCGCTCTCTCTCGTTCCCAGCATCAGCAGCCCCGCGACCACCGCGATGATCGCGATCGCGGGCAAGTTGATCAACCCGCCCAGTTCCGGTCCGTGCGTCAGTTCGACCGGAAAGCCGAGCGGCTTGAGCAGTTCCGAGGCATAGCCTGACCAGCCGACCGCGACGGTCGAGACGACCAGCGAATATTCGAGGATCAGCGACCAGCCGATCACCCAGGCGATCACTTCGCCCAGCGCGACATAGCTATAGGTATAGGCGCTGCCCGAGGCGGGGATCATCGTCGCCATCTCGGCATAGGCCAGCGCGGCACAGGCGCAGATCGCGCCGGCAATCACGAACGACAGGATCACCGCCGGCCCCGCCCGGTCCGCTCCGACGCCGATCAATGTCAGGATCCCGGTCCCGACGATCGCACCGACCCCCAGCGCGACCAGATGCGGCCACGATAATGTCCGCGCCAGTTCGGTCCCGCCCTTGTGATCCACCTCGATCGGCTTGCGTCGCAACAGGCTCATCGTTCCCCTTCGTCTTGTCGTGTCAGCCGATACGTGTAGGCGGTACGCCCGCGCCGTCCAACCCACGTCGCCGCTGCGCCAGCGGCGGCGGTGCCGGCTAGGCCCCGCGCAGCGCCGCCGCCAGCGCCGCGATCGCCCCGCTCTCCGCCACGCGCCGCGCCGTATCCGCGACGGTCGCCAACGCGATCGTGCGGCGGCGGGTGAAGCCCTCCAGCGACACCAGCGCGACACCCGGCGCGGCGAAGCATTCCGGCATCACCGTCACCCCCAGCCCCGCCGCGACGAACGACAGCGCACGATCGTCGTTGGTGGTGCGCGCCGCCATGAACGGGCGCACGCCCCGACTGGTGAAATGGCGGCTGACCTCGCTCAGCGCCTCGCAATGGCGGCGGACGATCATCGGCTCGCCCGCGATCCGCTCGGCCGCGACACTGGTTTCGCCGGCAAGCGGGTGCGCAGCGGGCAAGGCGACCCGATAACCTTCCTCGAACAGGATACCGCCGCCGCTGTCGGGACCGATCGACGCATCGATTCGACCGCGATCGAGCGCGGCGGTCAGTTCACGATCCCGTCCCTCGATCAGTTCCAGCCGCTCGCCGGGTGCCGCCGCGATCGCCCGCGCCAGCGCGCGCTGGATCAGGGTGGCGGGCAAGGTGGAGACCACGCCGACCCGGATCAGCCGCGCCGGTGCGCCCGCGATCTCACCCTGTTCCGCCCTGGTGAACTCCGCCTCGATGCGCCGCGCGGTGCCGACCAGTCGGCTGCCGGCGGCGGTCAGTTCGACACGCCGGCTGGTGCGCGTCAGCACCGGCTCGCCCAATACCCCTTCCAGCCGCGCGATCCCGGCTGACAGCGTCGGCTGTGTCACCCGGCACGCCGCGGCGGCCCGCGTGAAGCTGCCATGATCGACGACGGCAAGGAAATAGCGCAGCAGCGCCCGGTCAAGCATAGAGCATATCTATCGTTTGGTGCGCGCGATCGCAATTTTACTGTCACTCCGGCGGACGATAGGATGCCGGCAAAGGAGAGATGCATGCACGGTCTGGACTTCGCGCTGGGCGAAACGGCGGCCATGATCCGCGACACCACCCGCCGCTTCGCCGAGGAGCGCATCGCGCCACTGGCGGCGCGCATCGATGCCGAGGACTGGTTTCCGCGCGACGAGCTATGGCCGGCGATGGGCGAACTGGGACTGCATGGCATCACCGTCGACGAGGCTGACGGCGGGCTCGGGCTGGGCTATCTCGAACATGTCGTCGCGCAGGAAGAGGTCGCGCGCGCCTCGGCGTCGATCGGCCTGTCCTATGGCGCGCATTCCAATCTGTGCGTCAACCAGATCCGCCGCTGGGCCAATCCGGAGCAAAAGGCGAAATATTTGCCAAAACTGATCAGCGGCGAGCATGTCGGCAGCCTGGCGATGTCGGAGGCGGGGGCCGGTTCGGACGTCGTCTCGATGAAGCTGAAGGCACAGCGCACCGATCGCGGCTATATGCTCAACGGCACCAAGTTCTGGATCACCAACGCGCCCTATGCCGACGTGCTGGTGGTCTATGCAAAGACCGGCGAGGGGTCGCGCGGGATCACCACCTTCCTGATCGAGAAGGATATGCCCGGCTTCGCGATCGGGCAGAAGATCGACAAGATGGGGATGCGCGGCAGCCCCACCGCCGAACTGGTGTTCACCGATTGCGAGGTGCCCGAAGAGAATGTGATGGGCCCGCTGAATGGCGGGGTGGGCGTGTTGATGAGCGGGCTGGATTACGAACGCACCGTGCTGGCCGGGATCCAGCTCGGCATCATGCAGGCCTGCCTCGATACCGTCCTCCCCTTCGTCCGCGAACGGCAGCAGTTCGGCACCCCGATCGGTCATTTCCAGTTGATGCAGGCGAAGGTGGCGGACATGTATGTCGCGCTCAATTCGGCACGTGCCTATGTCTATGCGGTGGCGCAGGCATGCGACGCGGGCAGGACGACGCGCTTCGACGCCGCCGGCGCGATCCTCTACGCCAGCGAGAATGCCTTTCGCGTCGCTGGCGAGGCGGTGCAGGCGCTGGGCGGCGCCGGCTATACCAAGGACTGGCCGGTGGAACGCTATCTGCGTGATGCCAAGCTGCTCGATATTGGCGCCGGCACCAACGAGATCCGCCGCATGCTGATCGGCCGCGAACTGATCGGAGCGGCGGGATGAGCGCGCCGATCCTCACCAGCGCGCTGTCGCGCGAGGACGCGACGTTCCGCGCCAATGCCGCGCACAATCGCGCGCTGGCCGACGATCTGCGCGCACGGGTCGCCACCGCCGCGCTAGGCGGCAGTGCGAAAAGCCGTGAGCGCCATGTCGCGCGCGGCAAGCTGCTGCCGCGCGACCGGGTTGAACGGCTGCTCGATACCGGAACCGCCTTTCTGGAGATCGGCCAGCTCGCCGCCAACGGTCTGTACGACGACGAAGTGCCCGGGGCGGGCATGATCGCCGGGGTCGGCACAGTCAGCGGGCGGCTGGTGATGATCGTATGCAACGATGCCACGGTGAAGGGCGGCACTTATTATCCGCTGACCGTGAAGAAGCATCTGCGCGCACAGGAAATCGCGCAGGAAAATCGCCTGCCGTGCATCTACCTCGTCGATTCGGGCGGCGCGAACCTGCCGCATCAGGCGGAGGTGTTTCCCGACCGCGATCATTTCGGCCGGATCTTCTTCAACCAGGCGAACATGTCCGCGCTGGGCATTCCGCAGATCGCCTGCGTGATGGGCAGTTGCACCGCCGGCGGGGCCTATGTGCCCGCAATGTCCGACGAGACGATCATCGTGCGCGAACAGGGCACGATCTTCCTCGCCGGGCCGCCGCTGGTGAAGGCGGCGACCGGCGAGGTGATTTCCGCCGAGGAACTGGGCGGCGCGGACACGCACGGGCGTCGATCGGGCGTCGTCGATCACGTCGCGGAGGATGACGAGCATGCGCTGACGATCGTCCGCGATATCGTCGCCACCCTGCCCCCCGGCCTGTCCGACGGCGTATTGCCGTCCGGCGCCGCCCCCCTGCTGCCCGCCGAGGATCTGTACGGCATCGTCCCGCAGGACGTGCGCGCGCCCTATGACGTGCATGAAGTGATCGCCCGCCTGGTCGACGGCAGCCGCTTCCATGAGTTCAAGGCGCTCTACGGCGCGTCGCTGGTGTGCGGGTTCGCGGAGATCCATGGCCAGCCGGTGGCGATCCTCGCCAACAACGGCGTGCTGTTCAGCGAAAGCGCGCAAAAGGGCGCGCATTTCATCGAACTGGCATGCCAGCGACGGATCCCGCTGTTGTTTCTGCAGAACATTTCCGGGTTCATGGTCGGCGGCAAATATGAGGCGGAGGGGATCGCGAAACATGGCGCAAAGCTGGTTACCGCCGTCGCCACCGCCAGCGTGCCGAAACTGACGGTGCTGATCGGGGGCAGTTTCGGCGCAGGCAATTACGGCATGTGCGGTCGCGCCTATTCGCCGCGCTTCCTGTTCACCTGGCCCAACGCGCGGATCAGCGTGATGGGCGGGGAGCAGGCAGCGAGCGTCCTCGCCACGGTGCATCGCGATGCAGACAGCTGGACGGCCGAACAGGCCGAAGCGTTCAAGGCACCGATACGTGCGACATATGAGGCAGAGGGTCACCCCTATCACGCCACCGCGCGGCTGTGGGACGATGGCGTGATCGATCCGGCGCAGACCCGCGACGTGCTGGGCCTCGCGCTGCGCGTGTGCCTCAACGCTCCCCTTGCCGAGGCACCGCGCTTCGGCATCTTCCGGATGTGATGCGATGATCCCCTCCCTTCTGATCGCCAATCGCGGCGAGATTGCCTGCCGTATCATCCGCACCGCGCGGGCGATGGGCATCCGCACCATCGCGGTCTTCTCCACCGCCGATGCGAACGCGCTGCACGTGCGCGAAGCGGACGAGGCGGTCGCGATCGGCCCGGCCGCGGCGCGCGACAGCTATCTGCTGCCCGCCAACATCCTTGCCGCCGCGCGCGAAAGCGGCGCCGCGGCCATCCACCCGGGCTATGGCTTCCTCAGCGAGAACGCCGATTTCGCGCAGGCGGTGATCGATGCGGGATTGATCTGGGTCGGGCCGAACCCCGACAGCATCCGCGCGATGGGGCTGAAGGATGCCGCCAAGGCGCGGATGATCGCCGCCGGCGTGCCCGTCACCCCCGGCTACCTCGGCGAGGACCAGTCGCCCGACCGGCTCGCGGCGGAGGCGGCGCGAATCGGCTATCCGGTGCTGATCAAGGCGGTCGCGGGCGGCGGTGGCAAGGGGATGCGGCAGGTGGACGATGCCGGCGCCTTCGCCGACGCGCTCGCATCATGCCGGCGCGAGGCGGCGGCGTCGTTCGGCGACGATCGCGTCTTGATCGAGAAGTACATTCTGGCGCCGCGCCATATCGAGGTGCAGGTGTTCGGTGATCGCCACGGCCAGGTCGTGCATCTGTTCGAGCGGGACTGTTCGCTGCAGCGCCGGCACCAGAAAGTGATCGAGGAAGCCCCCGCCCCCGGCATGGACGGTGAAACGCGCGCGTCGGTCTGCGCCGCCGCGGTGACGGCCGCACGCGCGGTCGATTATGTCGGCGCGGGCACGATCGAATTCATCGCCGATGCCAGCCAGGGGCTGCGCGCGGACCGCATCTGGTTCATGGAGATGAACACCCGGCTGCAGGTGGAGCATCCGGTGACCGAGGCGATTACCGGCCAGGATCTGGTCGAATGGCAGTTGCGCGTCGCCGCCGGCGAACCACTGCCCTGCACGCAGGACGAACTGGCGATTCACGGCCATGCGATCGAGGCGCGCCTCTATGCCGAGGATCCGGCGAAGGGCTTCCTCCCGTCGATCGGCACGCTCGAGGCGTTCGACCTGGGCGACCCGGCGGAAAGCGGCGTCAGGGTCGATACCGGCGTCGAACAGGGCAGCGTCATCTCGCCTTTCTACGATCCGATGATCGCCAAGCTGATCGCGCATGGCGCGACACGCGAGGAAGCGCGCGAACGGCTGGCGGATGCGCTCGACGAAGCGATCGTATGGCCGGTGCGCTGCAACGCCGGCTTTTTGGTCGAGGCGCTCGACCATCCCGACTTCGTCGCCGGACGAGTCGATACCGGGCTGATCGCGCGCGAAGGCGAGGCGTTGATGCCCCCCGCGCTGCCGAGTGAGGAAGCGCTCATCGCCGCCGCCACCGCACTGACCGGGCCGGCGTTCGTGCCGGGCCTGCGCCTGAACGCCGCACCGCGCCGCGCCGGCATGTTCCTGCTCGACGGTCAGCCGATCGCGATCGACTTCGCCGAAGCAGATGAGGCGGACGAGGCGATCACCACCAGCGTGCTGATGTCGGAGGGCGGGCAGACCTGGGCGCTGGCGCCGTTCCGCGCCGCCGGCAAGGCGGCGGGCGGGGCGTCAGACGGAGCGATCCTGGCGCCGATGCCGGGCCGCGTGATCGCGGTCGATGTCGCGGCGGGGGACGCGGTGGTGCGCGGGCAGAAGCTGCTGACGCTGGAGGCGATGAAGATGGAGCACAGCCTCACCGCGCCGTTCGATGGCACGCTGGCGGAGCTGAATGCGGCGGTGGGCGCGCAGGTGACCGAAGGGACGTTGCTGGCGAAGATCGCGGAGGCGTAGGCGGGGCCCCGCTTACTCCCGCTCCTGCCCCGGCAGATCGGCGATCGGCTTCACCCCAAGCCGCGGCAGGTCGATCGCGGGGCAGCGATCCATCACCACCTTCAGCCCCGCCGCCTCGGCGCGCGCGGCGGCCGCCGGGTCGATCACGCCAAGCTGCATCCAGATCGACTTGGCACCGATCGCGATCGCCTCGTCGACCACCTCGCCGACCGCATCCGAGCGGCGGAAGATATCGACCATATCGATCGGGTCGCCCAGCTGGCGAAGATCGCGGAACACGAATTCGCCATGCACATGCTCGCCCGTGATCTGCGGATTGACCGGGATCACGCGATAGCCATGCGCCCGCAGCGTCGCCATCACCCCGAACGACGGGCGATCGGGGCGATCGGAGGCGCCCACCAGCGCGATCGTGCGGGTTTCTTCCAGCAGCGCCTTGATATCGGCATCGGCGGTCAGCGGCATATTGGACTCCTCGTTACAAGGATAACGCCGCAGCCGGCCGACCGATCCTGGATTCGATCCGCAGCCCCCTCAGCGCGGGGCGCGGCACCGGCGCTCGCGCGTCACCGGGCCGCCAGCCATTCCGCCACCTGCGCCGCGACCGGCGCGAAGACCCGATCGTCCGCCAGCGCCGCCGGCGGTTGCCCGGCGTCCGACGCGGTGCGGATCGTGATGTCGAGCGGCACCCGCCCCAGGAAGGGAATCCCCTCCTCCTGCGCCGCCGCTTCGGCACCACCGCGCCCGAACGGATCGGACACCTCGCCGCAATGCGGGCAGGCATAGCCCGCCATATTCTCGATCAGGCCGATGATCGGCACCCCGGCCTTGCGGAACAGGTCGATCGCGCGGCGCGCGTCGATCAGCGCGAGATCCTGCGGCGTCGAAACGATGATCGCCCCCGTCGGGCGATGCTTCTGCACCATCGTCAGCTGCACGTCGCCGGTGCCCGGCGGCAGATCGACCACCAGCGTATCGGTGGCGCCCCAGTCGGCGTCGATCAATTGCCCCAGCGCGCCAGCGGTCATCGGCCCGCGCCACGCGATCGCACGCCCCGGTTCCACCAATTGCCCCATCGACAGCAACGGCACGCCATAGGGAGTGACGACAGGCAGCAGCACCTTGTCGCGCGCCTCTGGCCGGGTGCCCTCGACCGCCATCAGCCGCGGTTGCGACGGACCGTAGATATCGGCGTCGACCAGCCCGACGCGCCGTCCGCCCTGCGCCAGCGCGATCGCCAGATTGGCCGAGACGGTCGATTTGCCCACCCCGCCCTTGCCGCTCGCCACCGCGACGATGCGGCGCGCGACCCGTTCGGCGGTGACGACGATCCGCAATTCATATCCGGGGCGGCCCGCCGCCATCCGCACCGCCGCCTCCAGCGCGTCGCGTCGCGGCGCGTCCAGCCCGCTGGCGTCGATGACCACGCCGATGCGACTACCCTCGATCCGCAGCGTGGCACGCTCGCCCGCGACCGCGCGAACCGCCGCCTGTACATCTTTCTCGTCCATGGACACCGTTCGTTACGCCTGCGGGCGCGGCTTGCCACTGTTTTTCGCGCGGGGCGCTCCTATAAAGACGGATATGACCATCCTGCGACGCTGGCTCCGGCGCCCGATCATTCTAGCGGCCGAGAACAACAACAATGGCCCGTGGGGCAATGGCGGCGACGACAATGCCGGCCCGCGCAACCCGTGGGCGGTGCCGCCGGGCGGCCGCCGCAATGGACCGAAGCCGACCGCGCTCGACGAATTCCTGAAGAAGGCGCGCGGCGGCGGTGGGTTCGGCGGAGGCGGCGGCGGGCCGCAATTGCCGATCGGCGCAAATGCGCGCGCATTATGGGCGATCGGCGTCGCCCTGCTGGTCGGCCTGTGGATATTGTTCACGTCGATCCACCAAATCGGGCCGCAGCAGCGCGGCGTCGTCACCTATTTCGGGCGCTATTCGGGCGAGCTGGAGCCGGGTATCCGCCTCACCCTGCCCGCGCCGATCGTCGATGTGACCAAGGTGGACGTCGAGCAGGTGCGCACCGACGAATTCCCGCAGGACGGCGGGGAAATGGTGCTGACCGGGGATCAGAACATCATCGACCTCGCCTATACCGTGCGCTGGCGGGTATCGGATGCGCGCAATTACGTGTTCGAGATCAAGGACCCGCAGCAGACGGTACGCGCGACCGCAGAAAGCGCGATGCGCGCCGTGCTGGCGACGACGACGCTGAACGAAGCGATCGGGGCGGGCCGCACCACGATCGAGGCACGGGTCGCCCAGATGATGCAGCAGATCCTCGACAGCTATCAGGCGGGCGTGCGCGTGCAGGGCGTGTCGATCAAACAGGCATCGGCGCCGTCGCAGCTCGCGGACGATTTCAATGCCGTCACCGCGGCGCAGCAGGAAGCGGTCGGCAATCTGAATAACGCGCGCAGCTATTCGCAGCAGGTGATCGCGCGTGCGCAGGGTGAGGCCGCCGCCTTCAACCAGGTTTACGAGCAATATCGCCTCGCCCCCGAGGTGACGCGCCGCCGGATGTATTACGAGACGATGGAGGCCGTCCTGGCCAGAACCGACAAGACGATCGTCGAAACTCCGGGCGTTACCCCCTATCTGCCGCTCGATCGCGCGCGCCGCCTGCCGGAACCCGGCGCGGAAGCACCCACTTCGGGTACACCCGCCACCCCCGCGCCGGCGCAGGGAGGGCAGCGCTGATGCCATTGTGGATCCGCCATCCGATCGCGATCGGCTTCGCCGCCTTGCTGGCCGTCATCCTTGCCGCCGCCACCTTCGCGATCGTCCCCGAAACGCAGCAGGCGGTGGTGCTGCGGCTCAACAATCCGGTGCGGCTCGTCAATCAGTGGCAGCCGGGGCAGCAGATCGGGCGAACCGGCGCAGGCGTGATCGCGCGCATTCCGTTCGTCGACAAGATCGTCTGGATCGACAAGCGTGTGCTGGATGCCGATCTCGACAATACACTGGTGCTGTCGACCGATCAGTTGCGGCTGAACGTCGACGCCTTCGCACGTTTCCGCATCGTCGACCCGCTGCGCGCGGTAACGTCCACCGGCAGTACGTCGAACACCGAGGAGCGCGTGGCGGATCAGTTGCGCCCGCTGCTCGGCACCGCGCTGCGCAACGAGCTGGGCAAGGTGCCGTTCGCCGTCCTGCTCAGCCCGGAGCGCGGCCGGGTGATGGATGCGATCCAGGAATCGCTGCAACGCTATGCGCGCCAATATGGCGCGGATATCGTCGACGTGCGGATCAAACATGCCGACCTGCCGGAGGGAAGCCCCTTGGAAAGCGCGTTGCAGCGGATGCGTACCGCGCGGCAACAGGAGGCGAACACGATCCGTGCACAGGGTCAGAAACAGGCACAGATCGTGCGCGCCGAAGCCGATGCGCAGGCCGCGCGCATCTATGCCGATGCGTTCAGCAAGGACGCGGATTTCTACGATTTCTATCGCGCGATGCAGAGCTACCGGCACACGTTCGGCGCGGATGGCGGGCCGCCCCCCGAAGGGTCGACCAACATCATCCTCAGCCCGAACAACGCCTATCTGCGCGAATTCAACGGGCGGGGCAGATGATGCATGATCGCGGTCCGATGAATGGCACCGAACCGAGTTCGTCGTCCTGCGTTCATATTCAAACGCCGTTCATCGCATCGACGACACAGATGACAGCGTCGTTCCCCCTTACACAGACGGGTGATTAAGAGGACATGAGAAAAGTGCGTTACGCCTACGCCCTCACCGGAGCCCTGCTGCTCGGCGGCACCGCGGCATCGCTGACGCTGCAGAACAGCGCCATTGCTCAGGTCGCGCAGAACGAGCCCGGCGCGATCACCGCCGCCGCCCCGCGTGCCGGGGCCCCGATGAGCTTTGCCGACATGGTCGCGAAGCTGCAGCCGGCTGTCGTCAACATCTCCACCACGCAGAAGGTGACCGTACAGCAGCAGGCGAATCCCTTCGCCGGCACACCGTTCGGTGACCTGTTCGGCCAGTTCGGCGGCGGCGGTGGCGGCGGCGCCCCGGTGACGCGCGAGGGCCAGTCGCTCGGATCGGGTTTCCTGATCTCGGCGGACGGCTATGTCGTCACCAACAATCACGTCATCGCTCCCGCGGGTCGTGGCGCGACGGTCGAATCGATCACCGTCACGCTGCAGGACCGCAAGGAGTATAAGGCGAAGCTGATCGGGCGGGACCCGACCTCCGATCTGGCGGTGCTGAAGATCGAATCGCCCACCCCGCTGCCGTTCGTGCGGCTGGGCGATTCGGGTCGCGCGCGGGTCGGAGACTGGGTGGTCGCGATCGGCCAGCCGTTCGGGCTGGGCGGTACGGTGACCGCGGGCATCGTCTCGGCGGTGCATCGCTCGACGGGCGGCGGGCCGTTCGACAGCTTCATCCAGACCGACGCCGCGATCAACCAGGGCAATTCGGGTGGCCCGATGTTCAACCTGAACGGCGAAGTGATCGGCATCAACAGCCAGATCTATTCGCAGTCGGGCGGCAATATCGGCATCGGCTTCGCGATCCCCGCGACCGAGGCGAAGCCGATCATCGACACGCTCATGAAGGGCCAGAAGATCCAGCGCGGCTATCTCGGCGTCGGCATCCAGCCGGTCAACGACGACATTGCCGCCGCCCTGGGCCTGCCGAAGAACCGCGGCGAGATCATCGGCCGTGTCGAACCGGGCGGGCCGGGCGCGAAGGCGGGCCTGCGCGCGGGCGACGTCGTCACCGCGATCAACGGTCAGCCGGTGACGCCCGATCGGACGCTCTCGTATCTCGTCGCCAATGCCGCGCCGGGCTCGACGATCCGCCTCGACGTGATCCGCGACGGTCGCCCGACGCAGCTCAGCGCGACCGTGACGACCCGCCCGTCGGAGGATCAGATGGCGGCGCTGACCGGCGGCGATGATGACGACGGCCTGCCCGACGATGACGGCACGACGGCGCCCGCATCCAGCTCGCTGGGTATCACCGTCCAGCCGCTGACGCCGCAGATCGCACGATCGATCGGGGTCGACTCGGCGTTGCAGGGTGTGGTGATCGCGTCGGTGGACCCGTCGACCGACGCGGGACAGAAGCTCAAGCGCGGCGACGTCATCACGCAGGTCAACGCGCAGCCGGTGCGCAGCGCGGCGGACGTCGCCCGGGTCGTCGCTGCCGCCAAGGCGCAGGGGCGTCCGCAGGTGCTGCTCAACGTGTCCCGCGGCCGCACGAGCGGTGTCTTCATTCCGGTGAAGATCAAGTAAGCGGCCACCACGATTGCATGAAGGGCCGTCGCGTCATCCGACGCGGCGGCCCTTTCCGCATCGCCTGCCCCGCATTAGACTGATTCCGTAACGATCAGCGAAAGGACCTTCATGCCCGACGGCGACAGCATCTTCATCGGCGCGGGAGCCGGCGGTGCGGCGCCGCAACGGCTGGAGCTTCGCCGCGCCAATCGCCACGGCCTGATCGCGGGGGCGACCGGCACCGGCAAGACCGTGACGTTGCAGGGCATTGTCGAAGGGTTTTCGAACGCCGGGGTCGCCTGTTTCGTCGCCGATGTGAAGGGGGATCTGTCGGGGCTGGCGATGGCGGGATCGCCCGCCGCGAAGACGCACCCCGCCTTTGCCGCCCGCGCGGCCGACATCGGCCAGAGCGATTGGCATTATGCCGATACGCCGGTGCAATTCTGGGATCTGTACGGCGAGCAGGGGCATCCGATCCGCACCACCGTCAGCGAGATGGGGCCGCTGTTGCTCGCGCGGCTGATGGCGCTGAACGAGGTGCAGGAGGGCGTATTGTCGATCGCCTTCCACGTCGCCGACAAGGAAGGCCTGCTGCTGATCGATATGGACGATCTGCAGGCGATGCTGTCGCATTGCGCCGAGCGGGCCGATGAATTGACGACCACCTATGGCAACGTGTCAAAACAGTCGATCGGCGCGATCCAGCGCGCGCTGCTGCAATTGCGCAGCCAGGGGGCGGACCATTTCTTCGGCGAGCCGGCGCTCGATCTCGACGATCTGTTCGGCACCGATGACAAGGGGCGCGGGCTGGTTAACGTCCTCGCCGCCGACCGGCTGATGGCGAGCCCGAAGCTCTACTCGACCTTCCTGCTGTGGTTGCTCTCGGAGTTGTTCGAGCATCTGCCGGAGGTGGGGGATCCCGACAAACCGAAGCTGTGCTTCTTCTTCGACGAAGCGCATCTGTTGTTCGACGATGCCCCCGATGCGCTGATGGAAAAGATCGAGCAGGTCGTGCGGCTGATCCGGTCGAAGGGTGTCGGCGTCTATTTCATCACGCAGAATCCGATCGACATTCCGGACAAGGTCGCCGGACAGCTCGGCAATCGCGTCCAGCACAAGCTGAACGCCTTCACGCCGCGCGATCAGAAAGCGGTAAGCGCGGCGGCGCAGACGTTCCGCCCCAATCCGGCGGTCGACGTCGCCAGCGCGATCACCGAACTTCGCGTCGGCGAGGCCCTGGTATCGCTCTTGCAGCCCGATGGCGCGCCGGCCCCGGTCGAGCGGACGCTGATCCGCCCGCCCGCCAGCCGTGTCGGTCCGGTCACGCCGGAGGAACGTCGTATCCTGATCCAGACCGATGCGGTCGGGGCGAAATACGATCAGTTGGTCGACCGTGAATCGGCGGAGGAATTGCTGACCGCCAAGACCCGGGAAGCCGCCGCCGCCGCGTCCGCCGCCAAGGCCCAGAGCGATGCCGACAAGGCTTCGGCGCTCGCCGCCAGGGAGCAGGCCCGGGCCGCAAAGGACGCCGAACGCGCGCGCATCGCCGCGCAGCGCGAGCAAGACCGGCAGGCGCGGGAAGCAGCGAACAGCCCGTGGGGCCGGGCGATGACCTCCGCCACCCGTTCCGCCTCCTCCGCGATCGGGCGGACGGTGGCGAACGAAGTGACGAAGGCGGTGCTGGGATCGGGACGCGGGCGCTCGTCGGGCGGTCTATTGGGGCAGGTGGTGCGCGGCGTGTTGGGCGGATTGATGCGGCGATAGCGCACGCCGGTCGCCCTCGCCGGATCGATGTCGCCACGAAGCTGCCACGCTCTCCCGCTACGCGCCGGCGATGACCACGCCGACCTTCACCGCCGTCACACATCACGATCTCGTCACGCAGGTGCGCGCGCTCGCCGCGGCGATGACCAGCGATACACAATGGACCGCGGCGCATATCATCGGCATCGGGCGCGGCGGGCTCGCCCCAGCGGTCTATCTCAGCCATGCGACCGGCCTGCCGATGCTCGCGGTCGATTATTCGTCGCAGGCCGAGGAACTGGCCGCCGATACGATCGCGAAGCTGGCTGCCCGCACGCGCGCCGGGCAGCATCTGCTGTTCATCGACGACATCAACGACACCGGCCGGACGATCGGCCATCTGCGTGACATGCTCGCGCGTGAGGGCGCGGCGAAGGACAGCGTGCGCTTCGCGACGCTGATCGACAATATCCGCTCCGGCCAGCGCGTCGACTATGCCGCGCGCGTGATCGACCGGACGGTGACGAAGGACTGGTTCGTCTTCCCCTGGGAAACGATGGCCCCCGACAGCGCGATCGCCGCCGACGCGGCGGAAGTGCCGGAACGGATCGCGTAGCGGCTGGTGGGGATCACGGCGGGGTGCCCCGTCCGCTCCCCCGCCACCGGCATTATTTCTTGATCAAGCCGATCTCCACCAGCCGCTGGTGCAGATAGTCGTGCGCGGTGATCGGCGTCGGATAGCGATCGGGGTTGGCGTCGCTAACCGTCTGCGGCAACGTTTCGATCAGGAAATCGGGTGCCGGGTGAAGGAAAAACGGCATCGAATAGCGCGAATGCCCGCGGCGCTCTGGCGGCGGATTGACGACGCGGTGCGTGGTCGAGGGCAGGACGTGGTTGGTCAGTCGCTGCAACATATCGCCGACATTGACCACCATCGCCCCCTCGGGCGGCCTGATCGACAGCCATTGACCGGACGCGCGATCGAGCAGCTCCAGCCCCGCCTCTTCCGCGCCGAGCAGCAGCGTGATCAGATTGATGTCCTCATGCGCGCCCGCGCGGACCCCCTCGGCATCGGCCGGGATCGGCGGATAGTGAAGCAGGCGCAGCACCGAATTGCCGTCCTTCACCGCCGGATCGAACCAGTCGGGCGCCAGCTTCAGATGGCGCGCGATCGCCGACAGCAGGCGGTCGCCGGCGCGATCGAACGCCGCGAACAGCTCGATGAACGTATCCCTGAACCCCTCCGGCCGGTCGGGCCAGATATTCGCGGGCATATCGGCGGCGAAGCGGTGCCCCTGCGGCAATTCCCGCCCGACATGCCAGAACTCCTTCAGGTCAACATGCCGCGCATCCTTGGCGATCTCGGTCTTGAACGGCGTATAGCCGCGCGCGCCGCCGCCGCCGGCGACATGATACCGGCGCTTTTCCTCTTCGGGCAGCGCGAACAATGCCTCGGTGTCGCGCCAGGCGCGATCGATCAGCGGTTGGGGCACGCCGTGATCCGCGACGATCGCGAAACCGAAGCGTTCGAACGACCCGCCCAGCGCGGCGGCGAACGCCTCCGGATCGCGATCCTGCTCGGCGAGGCTGAGAGTGGGCACCTGCGCGGCGGGGGTATCGAGCATGCTATCGGTCCATCCAGTTGCCGGGCGGAGATAGTCACTACCGCCACGACATGCCAGCACGTGACTATTCCGGCAGGCTGCCCTAACCCGCGCGGCATGCTCGATCCCGCCAGCGCCATTGCGTCGCCTCCCGCACCGGCCCGCCCTCCACTACCGATGCCTGAGTTCGTCGGCCTGATCGCCGCGCTGATGGCGCTGACCGCGCTGGGGATCGATTCGATGCTCCCCGCACTGCCGGCGATGGGCGTGTCGCTGGGCGCGCCCGACGCCAATGCGCGGCAGTTCGTCATCACCGCCTTCGTGCTGGGTTTCGGCGCGGGGCAACTCGTCCATGGCCCGTTGTCGGATCGCTTCGGCCGCCGGCGCAGCCTGTTGGTCGCGATGCTGGTCTATATCGTCGCCAACGCGCTGTGCGCGCTATCGATCAGCTTTACGCTCTTGCTCGTCGCGCGCGTCCTGGGCGGCTTCGCGATCGCGGCGGCGCGGGTCAATGCGGTGGCGATCGTGCGCGACTGTTTTGAAGGGCGCGCGATGGCGCGGATCATGTCGATCACCTTCATCGTGTTCATGATCGTGCCCGTGCTCGCGCCTGGTTTCGGCGCCGGCGTGCTGCTGTTCGGCAATTGGCGCGACATCTTCTGGGCGGTGGCCCTGGCGACCGCGCTCGTCTTCATCTGGTTCGCGATGCGCATGCCGGAGACGATGCACGCCGAGGATCGCCATCCCATCAGCGTGGCGCGAATCGCGTCGGGATGGCGGATGGCGCTGTCGGATCGCTGGTCGCTCGGCTATACGATCGCCGCTACCGCGCTGCTCAGCGCGCTGTACGGATATATCAATTCGATCCAGCAGGTCATGGCCGAAGTCTTCGGCCGCGCCAATCTGTTGATCCTGATCTTCGCCACCACCGCCGGCACGATGGCGGTCGCCAACCTGGCCAACGCCTCACTGGTGATGCGGGTCGGCACGCGGCGGCTGGGGCATGGCGCTGTCGTGGTGCTGATCGCCAGCGCAGCCCTGCACCTGCTGATCGCCACGACCGGCCATGAAACCCTGCTCACCTTCGCGGTGCTGCAGGCGGTCACGATGGCCTGTTTCGGCCTTGCCAGCTCCAATTTCTCCGCGATGGCGATGGAGAATATGGGCCATATCGCGGGTACCGCATCGAGCGTTCAGGGCTTCATCAGCATCACCGCGGCGGCCGCATTGGGGGCGCTGATCGGTCAGGCGTTCGACGGCTCGACCGTGCCGCTGACCGCCGGCTTCCTCGGCGCTGGCATCGTCGCGCTGACCGTGGTGGCGATCACCGAGCGCGGGCGGCTGTTCACGACACGTTGATCGCCGCCGCGACGGAACCCGCCGCGCCCGTCTGCCGTTCGTCCGGATTATCACGCGAAGGAGATCCGCGATGGGTGGGCATCAGATCCACGGCCATGGTTCGGGCGACGACGGCTATGACGAGGACGGCTACGACGAAAGCCAGCGGGCCGAAATCCTGGAGGCCACCCGCGACGGCCCCAGTGACGGCACGATCATCGTCGACCTCGATCCCGACATGGGCACGGAGGACGAGGATGAGGACGAGGACGATCTGGTGCTGACCGACGATAGCGTCGCAGAGACCGACCGTAGCGTCGAACAGGATAGCGCCGACGTCGCGGAAGACGAAGTGCAAGAAGAGTTCGACGACGGCAGCGTCGAGGATGACGAACTCGACGACCGAAACGACGCCGCGCTCCGGCCGTAACCGGCTAACCGCCCGTCCACGTCCTGCCCCGGCCGCGCGATCTGCCGCGGCTCAGGGCAGGATGTGCATCCACATCGGCTCGCCGAAGACGCTCTGCGAGCCACGCAGCCGTTCCAGCGCGGCGGCGATCGCTCGCTCAGGCCCTTCGTGCGTGACGATCACGACCAGCACCTTGCCGTCCGCCTGCGCGCCGCGCTGGATCAGGCTTTCGATCGACACCCCCGCATCGCGCATCGCGGCGGCGATTTCGGCCAGCACGCCCACCCGATCGGCCACCGTAAAGCGAAGATAGGCGCGCGCGCGCCGTTCCCCGCTGTCGGCCGGGGCGGCCGCGATCAGCGACGCCGCGGGCATGGCGAAAGCGGGACCGAATTCGCCACGCGCGATATCGATCAGGTCGGCCACCACCGCGCTCGCGGTCGGCCCTTCCCCCGCCCCGGCGCCCTGAAACAGCAGCCGGCCGACGAAATTGCCGTCCGCGACCACCGCGTTGGTGGCGCCCGTCACATGCGCCAGCGGATGCCCGGCGGGCACCAGATGCGCGTGGACGCGCTGGAACAGGCCATGGCTGTCCGCTTCCGCGACGCCGACCAGGCGAACGCGATACCCCAGCGCGGCGGCCTCGGCGATGTCAGCGGCGATCAGGTCGCGAACCCCGCTGACCGCCACATCGCCGAACGACGGCGCGGTGCCGAAGGCAAGGCTCGCCAGGATAGACAGTTTGTGCGCAGCATCGATGCCGTCGATGTCGAACGAGGGATCGGCCTCGGCGAAGCCGAGCGCCTGCGCCTCCGCCAGCACGTCACCGAAATCGCGCCCCTCCGCCTCCATCTTCGACAGGATGAAATTGCACGTCCCGTTGAGTATCCCGTAAACCCGCTCGATCGCGTTCGCCGCAGCCCCCTCCCGCAGCCCCTTGACGACGGGAATGCCCCCGGCGACCGCCGCTTCGAACTTCAGCGCGCTGCCCGCTCGCTCGGCGGCATCGGCGAGTTCGAGGCCGTGATGCGCCAGCATCGCCTTGTTGGCGGTCACCAGCCCCTTGCCAGCAGCGATCGTGCGACGCGCGAGCGTCAAGGCCGGCCCATCCGATCCGCCGATCAGCTCGACCACCACATCGGCATCGGCATCCGCCAGCGCCGCCGTATCGTCGAACCACTGAAAAGCGGAGAGATCGATCCCGCGATCCTTGTTGCGATCACGCGCGGAGATGGCGACCACCTCGATCGCGCGACCCGCCCGACGCTCGATCAGGTCGCGATTGGCGTCCAGCACGCGAATGACGCCGCCGCCGACCGTACCCAGTCCTGCCAGAGCCACCCGCAATGCCTTCGCCATGTCGTTCCCCCTATGGGTCCGTTCAGGACCAGCTCGCCGGTTACGGGGGATCGATCGTCAGATCAACGACCGACCGTTGCGCGTATCGCACGCCCGAGGGCATGAATTGCAGAAAATGCATTCGTATGATTCGCATATTGCACTTGCACAAAATCGTGCTGCGATGCACAAAGACCGTGCCTTTCAGGCATCCTCTCCTAAAAACTTTCACAGCCGGGCTCTGCCCGGCTTTTTTTTGTGCCCGCGATAAGCTACGTCCCGACTCGCCCGCACCCGATAACAACAAGCGCGCAGGACAGGATGCCGCCGGTAAGACCGGCAGCGCGGCCTTGGGGGAGAGCGGCACAGGATCGCTCCCCCCTGCGCAGGAGCGTCTTCGCCGTCGCGAACGAACCCCTATCCCCCGCGTCCCCGCTATGCCACGGTCGCGCTTTATCGCGGCGATACGGATACGATGGCGACCCTCTCTTCCCCTGCTTCTCCCGCCGAACTGACGCTGCGCGGCGTGCTGCTCGGCGGCGTGATCACATTGTTGTTCACCGCGGCGAACGTCTATCTGGGGCTGAAGATCGGGCTGACCTTCGCGACTTCGATCCCGGCGGCAGTGATCTCCATGGCGGTGCTGCGGGCGTTTCGCGGCTCGTCGATCCTGGAGAACAATATCGTCCAGACCGTCGCGTCGGCGGCGGGCACGCTGGCGGCGATCATCTTCGTCCTGCCCGGGCTGGTGATGGTGGGCTATTGGCGCGGCTTTCCGTTCATCACCACCGCCGCGATCACCTTCACCGGCGGCGTGCTGGGGGTGATGTTTTCGGTGCCGCTACGCCGGGCGCTGGTGGTCGACACGGACCTGCCCTATCCGGAGGGGCGCGCCGCGGCGGAGGTGCTGAAGGTCGGCGACGAAAGCCGTCGCGGCCATGACGACAGCGCGCGTGGCCTGTCGGCGATCATCGCCAGTACCACCGCGTCCACGCTATTTGCGATCCTGACGCAGACCCGGCTGGTCGCGGCGGAGGCGGCGGCATTCTTCCGCGTCGGCGGCGGCGCGACCGGGGTGACCGGCGGCCTGTCGTTCGCGCTGCTTGGCGCGGGGCATCTGATCGGGCTGTCGGCCGGGATGGCGATCCTTGCCGGCGTGGCGATCGGCTGGTGGATCGTGCTGCCGATTGTGACCGCCGCCGCACCGCAGGCAGGTGACGTCGCCGTCTGGGCGAACAGCGTCTTTCGCGAACAGGTGCGATTCTTTGGTGCGGGCGTGATCGGGGTGGCCGCGATCTGGACGCTGATCCGCATCGCCGGGCCGATCGCGGGCGGGCTGCGTGCTTCGCTCGCGGCCGGGGGCGCCGATCGCGATGCCCGCGCGCTGGAGGAACGCGACCTGCCGATCGGCATCGTCGTCGCCATCACACTCGCGATGCTGGTGCCGATCGCGTGGCTGCTGCACTCCGTCGTGGCGGGCGGACCGCTCGCTGGAGCGGAACTGCTGCTGATCGCCGCCAGCCTGATCTTCATCCTCGTCATCGGCCTCGTGATCGCGGCGGTATGTGGTTATATGGCGGGGCTGATCGGGGCGTCCAACTCTCCCGTTTCGGGGATCGGCATCCTGTCGGTGATCGCCGCCGCGCTGATGCTGGTCGGCTGGTTCGGCCGGGGCGGCGATAGCGGGCAGATCGATGCGCTGGTCGCCTATGCGCTGATCGTCACCGGCATCATCTTCGGTATCGCGACGATCTCGAACGACAATCTGCAGGATCTCAAGACCGGGCAATTGGTCGGCGCAACGCCGTGGAAGCAGCAGGTGGCGCTGGTGATCGGCGTCGCGTTCGGATCACTGGTGGTGCCGCCTGTGATGCAGTTGCTCTACACCTCGTTCGGCTTCGCCGGCATGCCCGGCGCGGGGCCGAGCGCGCTCGCCGCACCGCAGGCGGCGCTGATCTCAGCGCTGGCGCAGGGCGTTCTGGGCGGCAATCTCAACTGGACGATGATCGGCTGGGGCGCGGCGGTGGGGATGCTCGCGATCGCGCTGGATGAGGGGCTGGGCAAGGCGGGGCGGATGCGCCTGCCCCCGCTCGGCGTCGGGCTCGGCATCTATCTGCCGATGTCGGCGACGCTGACGGTGGTCGTGGGCACGATCCTGGGCCACGCCTATGACCGCTGGGCGGCGCGCCGCTCGACGGACCCGGAGGCGGCGACTCGGCTCGGCGTGTTGACGGCGACGGGCATGATCGTCGGCGAGAGCCTGTGGAACGTCGTCTTCGCCGGGATCGTCTATGAAACGGGCGATGATGCGCCGCTGGCGCTGGTCGACGGCTTCGAAACCCCGGGCCTGCTGATCGGCCTGGTCGTGTTCGCCGCGCTGACGGCGTGGCTGTATCGTCGCACGCGCATGATGGCGGCGGTGCGATGATCGCCGCGATCGCCCTGCTGCTCACCTGCCAGTTGCTCGGGGAGACGATCCGCCTGGCCACCGGCCTGCCGGTGCCGGGCGCGGTGGTTGGCATGCTGCTGTTGCTGCTATGGCTGGCGCTTATCCCGCGCGAGCGCCCCACGCTGACCGCGGTGACCGGATGGCTGACCGCGCATCTGTCGATCATGTTCGTGCCCGCCGCGGTCGGCGTGATGCAGGAGGGCGGCATATTGGCGCGCTGGGGCTGGGCGCTGGTCCTGGCGACCATCCTGTCGACGCTGATGACGATGATCGTCACCGCGCTGGCCTTCCGCTGGGCCGCGCTGCGCTGGGCCGGGTCCTCGGCGTGATCGCGCTGCCGGCGGCGCCGCTGCTGTGGCTGACGGTGACCCTGATCGTGTTCGAGGGCGCCGATCTCGTCTCGCGACGCAGTGGCCGGCACCCCCTGTGCCATCCGGTGCTGTTTGCCACGCCCGTTCTGATCGCGCTGTTGCTGATCTCATCGACTCCCTATCGCGTTTATCGCGAGGCCACCGCGCCGCTGACCTTCCTGCTCGGCCCGGCGGTGGTCGGGCTGGCGGTGCCGGTCTGGGCACAGCGGCGGCTGATCCGCCGGCTGGCGGTGCCGATCGGGGTGGCGTTGCTGGCCGGCGCCACGACCGCGATCGTCAGCGCGGTCGGGATCTTGTGGCTCACCGGCGCGCCGCCGGTGCTGCTTGCATCGATCGCGCCGCGCGCGACCACCTCGCCGGTGGCGATGGCGCTCGCGCAGCAACTGCACGGTATCCCGCCGCTCGCGGTGGCCATCGTGCTGTTTGCCGGCGTCGTCGGAGCGATGACCGCGACGCCGTTGTTCGACCGGATGGGCATCCGCGACTATCGCGCGCGCGGTTTCGCGATCGGCGTCTCGGCGCATGGCCTCGGCGCGGCGCGGGCGTTCCAGGTCGATGCGACGGCGGGCGCGTTCGCCAGCCTGGCGATGGCCCTCAACGCCATCGCTACCGCGGCGCTGCTCGGGGTGCTGGCGGCGTTGCTGTAGCCGAGTCGCGCGCGTCGCCGGCGGGCGATCGCGGCGCGACGCGCTGCCTCACATCTTGTCGAGCAACTCCTTGATCGACACGAACGCGAAGCCGACCGAACTGTCGGCGATGCCATAGGGCATGAACAGCTTGTCGCCATGGCGCATCGCGCCGCACGTATAGACGACATTGGGCACATAGCCCTCACGATCCTGATCCGCCGCCGCCAGGATCGGCGAGCGCGTTCGGCCCAGCACGCGCGCCGGATTGTCTTTGTCGAGCAGCGCCGCCCCGATCGAATATTTGCGCATCGCGCCGACGCCATGCGTCAGCAGCAACCAGCCCTCATCGATCTCGATCGGCGCCCCGCAATTGCCGATCTGCACGAACTCCCACGGAAAGACGGGCTTCAGGATCAGCTCACCGTCATCCCAGTGCGACAGATCGTCGGTTTTGAGCAAGTACAGATTCTCTCCATCCTGTCGGCCGATCGACATATAGCGGCCGCCCACCTTGCGCGGGAACAGCGCGATCCCCTTGTTGCGGGCAGCACTGCCGCTCATCGGCACCAGGTCGAAGGCGCGGAAGTCCTTCGTCCGCATCAGTTCGGACTGGATCGCGCTGCCGTTATAGGCGGTATAGGTGCCCAGCCATTCGAACGCGCCATCGTCGTGCTGGAATTGCACGAGACGCAGATCCTCCAGCCCTTTCGACTGTTCCTGCGTGATCGGGAAGATCACCGTGCCGGACAGCGTGCTGTCGCGATGGCGATAGACCGTCACCGGGCCGGTCGGCATCTCGCCCTCGTCGCTGCCGACCGCGTCGGTGGCGGTCGCGAACGGCGGCTCGGGGGCCAGTTTCAGCTGGTTGTCGGTGGTGATGATCCCTTCGCGGAACGCCACCGAAGAGATATGCCCCTCCCCCACAGCGCGCAGCGACATCACGATTCGCATCGCGCCATCCTCCATCCCGCTCTGGTCGGGATGCGGCACCGCGCTGGGGTTCATCAGCGCGGCGGCGGCGTAGCTGTATTCGTGACAGAAATAGGCGCCGATCAACTGACGCTTCTCGTCGCCGATGGCGCCGCCATCGAGGCCGTGTGCGCTGGCGATCTCGTCATAGCGGGTCATGAAGACCCGCCGCGTCTGCCAATGCCGCGCCTCGAAATCCTTCAGCACGAGCTCGAGCTGGTCGCGCGCCTCCTGCGGCGACATGCCCAGCACTTCGTTGATCAGCCGTTGGGACCGGCTCAGCCCGCCGTTTTGCGACGCCATCCAGCCAATGTGGAAAGGCCGCACCACGACACGGGACGGATCGGCGTGCAAGCGCAGCCGGTGGTTGAACAGCTCCAAGGACTAGCCCCGCTTCAGTGACGTCTCAGCCCGCATGTCCCCGCCCCGTTACGGGTCAGGCGACGGCGCGGTCCGTCCCTGCCACGCTTCCCACACGCTTTGAAAGCCCCGAAATCGCGCAAGACGCCATTTGTAACGCAAGGATCGACTCAGCGCCCTGGTTCCGGTTCAGGCCGTTCGGCATCAATCCATCGAAACAGCCGCCGTCCTTTTGCGTCGCCAGCGGCAGGTCGAGATCGTTGACGCCCAGATACCAGTCATAGGCGCGTTTCGCCTCGTCGAACCAGCGGCGGTCTCCCGTGGCGTCATAGGCGGCACAACATGCGTCGACCGTCGCCTGCGCCTCCAGCGGCTGCTGATCGAACGGCAACGGCTCCGCATAGGCACGGCCGAAGCTTTCCGATCCCACCGCGCGGAAATGCCCCTCGGGCGCGGTCTGCTTGGAGATGATCCACGAAAGCGTGTCGAGCCCGCACGCCACCAGATCCTTGCGATCCAGCGCCATCCCCGCCCGGATCATCGCCTCCGGCAAGCGCGCGTTGTCATAGGCGAGCACGATTTCAAACCAGCCCCAGGCGGGGCGGCGCGCCGCATCGAGCAGCGCGAGATGCTCGTCGGGAAAGCGCCGCAGGATCTGCATCGCCAGCTGATGGCCGGGGGAGGCCTGCATCATCGCGGCGGCACCCAGCATCGCAAAGGCCTGCGCGCGCGGGCTGCCGAGTTCGAGCGCCAGGCTGGCGGTCGAATCGAACATCGCGTTCGCCCAATCCCGATGCTTGGTATCGCGAGCGTCCCGCGCCGTCACACCCAATGCCCAGATCGTGCGGCCGTTCGAATCTTCCGATCCGACATCTTCACACCAAGTCCGGTCGAAATTCATGAAGTTGCGGAAACGTCGCTGCTCCGGATTCCAGGCATATTGAATGAACGAGGCATAGACGGTCAGCCATTTGTCACGCGTCGCCGGATCGATATCGTCGACCGCGCTCATCAGCATCAGCGCGCGCGCATTGTCATCGATGCAATAGCCGTGACGGCGGTCGGGCACCGAAAAGATCGAATGCTGCAGCATGCCGGTCATGTCGCTCATCCGCTCGACGGCGGAGATGTCAGGAGGCAACACCTTTGTTTGCGCGGAGCCGCCATTGCCCAGCCGGGTCGGCTGCGTCACGATCGCCGTGGTGATCTCATCCATCGCTTTCTCCACCACGCGCGGCCAGATCATCGTACGGCCACGTGCATAGGCACGCTCCGACAGACGCTGGCTGTTGCGGGTACTGCCGAGCAAATCCCCGATCTCTCGTGCAAACGCCGCCGCATCGCGGAAATCGACCAGCACACCGTGACCATCGGCCAGGATCTCGGTCGCGTGAACATAAGGGGTGGATACCACCGCCTTGCCGACACCGACCGCGTAGCTGAGCGTGCCGCTCGTGATCTGCGCCGGGTTCAGATACGGCGTCGCATAGATATCCGCCGCCTGGAGATAGTCGATCAGATCGTCATGATCGACGAACGCATCGATGAATTCGACGTTGCCGCCGACGCCCAGCGCAGCCGCCTGCGCCTTCAGCGAATCACGATAACGCTCCCCTTCGTGGGCGACGAGATTGGGGTGCGTCGCGCCCAACACGACATAGGTCGCGTCCGGATGCCGCTCCACCACCGCGGGCATCGCCTCGATGATCGTCTCGATGCCCTTGCCGGGCGCGAGCAGACCGAAGGTCAGGATGACGCGCTTGCCGGCCCAGCCGAACCGATCCTTGAAGGCATCGGGTGCGGCAAACGGACGATCGGGCACACCATGCGGGATCACCGCGATCATCTTCGGGCTGACGCCGAATACCCGTTCGAGGATATCACGACCGCGATCCGCCATCACGATAATCTTCGACGCGCGCCGCAGCAGCCCTTCGAGCACCTGCCGCTCGGCGGTGCTCGGCTTTTCCAGCACGGTATGCAACGTCACCACCAGCGGGATCGTCACGCGATCGAGCAGCGCCAGGATGTGCGCACCCGCATCACCACCGAAGATGCCATATTCATGCTGCAACCACAGCGCCTGCGCGCCGCTCGCCTGGATATCGCGCGCCGTCGCCAGATAGGCGACGCGATCGTCCTGCGGGATCGTTCCCGTCACCGCCTCGGGATAATCGTAGCGGCCGGGGTGGTCGTCCATCGCATAGACATCGACGCGGCAATCGGGGAACCGGGCGCGCAGCGCGGCATATGTGTCGGTCGTGAAGGTCGCGATACCGCACTTTCGCGGCAGGAAATTACCGATCAGCGCGATGTGCCTGGCGCTTTGCAGAACGGCCGACTGCTTCATCCTATTGCCTTCGCTAGTGCAGCACGTATCCCGATACAGGACGCGCATCCGTTACTGAACCCTCGATGCAGCGGTTGGTTGCAGTGATGTTGCAGTGCGGCGCCGACGAACCGCCTGATCGAGATCAAGCCGGCGTGGCGCACGAATCGGTCTCGCCCGGTCATGCCCCGGCGCACGCGAGCGCTTACTGGCCGGCCAGCGCCCTGTTGAGCGTATGGGCGGGCGCGCTCAGCACGCCATAGAGGGTACTCGCACCGAGAAAGGCGACCGCCACCACCGCCAGCGCGATGATCACGAACTGGAAGATCGAGGCGAAGGCGCGCGACCGCTCAAGCCGGCGCGCCATCTGCGCTTCGTGGACGAGGCGCACGTCGGCACGTCGTTCGGCGACCTGCCGATCGCTATCCTGCTTGGGGCGCTGCGCGAGCCGCGGTTCGCTGACCAACGTCGACACGGTCAGCCGGTCCTGCGTGCGGACACCGAAGAAACGCCCCTTGCTCCACATCACGCGGCCGACGATCACGATCGTCCCGCGCCGGACCTCGATATAATTGCCCGGCACGGGCGGCGAATCGCACCCGGCCATCAACCCGCGCGACGACACATTGTGGATGATCACGTCCATCCACGCCGCCCCCACGCGCATGCGCGAGGGGATCAGCACGGTGATCCGTTCCTCCCGGGGCTTGAACCCCATCGGCATCTTCGCAAGCACGACCGTCCAGCACCTCTCCGTAATCACCCGATTTGGACGAGCGTTCACGAAGATGCGGTTAAGAAACGGAAATTTCGTCGCACGAGCGGATTTTTTGTGGCCGTCGGTCGTCGATCGACGGCGCACACGGGATCAGATCATGCCCAGCGCCTGCATATATACCTCGAGGATCGACTGCTCCTCCTGATATTCCTCGCGCTTCTTCTTGCGGATCTGGAGGATCTTGCGGATCGCCTTCGCGTCATAGCCGCGGCTTTTCGCCTCGGCCATCACGTCCTTGATATCGTCCGCGATCCCCTTCTTCTCTTCCTCGAGGCGCTCGGCCCGCTCGATCAGCAGCCGCAGTTCATCCGCCGCGACCGATCCGCCGCCCATGCCTTCGCCACGTTCTTCCGCCATGATATTTTCCCCAGAATGGACGACGTCACCCGCCGCCGGAGCGTATCGGCCCCGGCGGCGGGTGACGTCATGAAAGCTCGACAATGATGTCCGGCGGCGCGTCTATCCCCCGACGCCGCCGCGCTCAAGCCTCACGCGGCGGGCTGTTTCGCCACCACTCCCTTGTGCATCACGAAATCGACTCGCTCCAGGCGGCGCACATCCTCCAGCGGTGAGCCCGTGACCGCGATGATGTCGGCGCGTTTGCCGGGAACCAGCGCGCCGATATCGTCGCGTCCCAACAGGTCCGCGGCATCGACCGTGGCACTGCGGATCGCCTGCATCGGCGTCATCCCCAGATCGAGCAGATAGGGGAATTCGGTGGCGTTATCGCCATGCTTCGACACCCCGGTGTCGGTGCCGAAAGCGAACTTCACCCCCGCCGCCCAGGCCTTTTTGTGATTGGCGTGCATCGCCGCCGCAGCGGCCTCCGCCTTCGGAATCGTCGCTGGCGGCAGCGCGCCCGATCGCGCCTGCGCCAGCGCCGCCACCGGGGCGATCTCGGTCGGCACCAGATACGCGCCCTTGGCCTTGAACAGCCGGATCGTCTCGTCGTCCAGATAGCTGGCATGTTCGATCGAGTCGCACCCCGCCTCCAGCGCCGCCTTGGTGCCCTCCGCCGCATGGCTGTGCGCGGTCGCCTTCCGCCCCAGCGCGTGCGCGGTTTCCACGATCGCGCGCATCTCCTCCGGGGTCATCGCACGACCAAGCCCGCCGCTGACGTTCGACAACACGCCGCCGGTGGCCGCGAACTTGATCACCTGCGCGCCCAGCGCCACCTGCTGGCGCACCGCGCGACGGCAATCGTCGGGGCCGTCGCAGACGTTGACCTGATGCGCATGCGCCGCCTCCGCCCATTCCTCGGCCAGCCCGTTGGTCGAATCACCGTGCCCGCCGGTGACCGAGATCATGCTGCCCGCGTTGACGATGCTCGGCCCGTCGACGTCGCCGCGCTCGATCGCGTCGCGCAGGGCGCGGATCCCGCGCGGGTTGCCTCCCAGATCGCGCACCGTGGTGAAGCCCGCCGCCAGCGTTTTCCGCGCATTGGCGACGCTCGTCATCATATCGTCAGCCTCGTCGGTGTTGAGCCGGGTCAGCCGCTCCCGCAGCGGGTCGCCGCCGATTCCCCACAGATGCACGTGCATGTCGATCATCCCCGGCATGACGAAGCGACGGCTCAGATCGATCAGCGTCGCCCCCGCCGGCGGCGCGACGAACCCGTCGCGCACCTCCGCCACCGTGCCGTCACGCACCACGATCGTGCTGTTGCCGCGCGCCGGCTGACCGGGCCGGTCAAGCAATGCGCCGGCATGGATATAGGTGATGGCGGGCGCGGCGGCGGGTGCGGCGGCCGGCGCCGCCTGTTGCGCTGCCAGCGGCGCCGCCAGTCCGAGCGCCATGATGGCGGTGAGCGTTTTCAACATCTTCCCCTGTTCTCCCTGTCGAGTTCCGCGACCGCATTTTTGTCGGTTCGCATTCCCCATGTCCGCGATGTGACGCCGCTTGCCTAGCGCTTTCGTCGCGACCGCGCGCAGCGGACGGACGACACGGGCCCGCGCGTCAGGCGTTGCGCTTGACGCTCTCCGCCATGCGCGCGAGCTGCTCGGGGCTGGCCTCCTGCTGATGGCGATCCTTCCACGCCTCATAGGGCATGCCATAAATCGCCTCGCGCGCGGCGGGCTTGTCCAGCCCCGCCGCCTCCCCGATCCAGTCCGACAGGCAGTTCCGACAGAAGCCAGCAAGTCCCATTAAATCAACGTTCTGCGCGTCGGTGCGGTGGCGCAGATGACGCACCAGGCGCCGGAAGGCAGCGGCAGCCGCGGCATCGTCAACCCGATCGAGGGGGTCCATCACACGTCTCCTAAAGGTTGATCCTTGGGCGTTAACCGCTAAGGCCGGCGCGGCAAAGCAGGAAGCCGCATGACCAGCTCGCTCACCCATCCGACGATCGTCGCCGACACCGTCCTCCCCCGCTCGCGCAAGGTGCGCGTGCTTGCCACGCTGGGTCCGGCCAGCAGCACCCCGGAGATGATCGCCACGCTGTTCCAGGCCGGCGCGGACGCGTTCCGCATCAACATGAGCCATGGCGATCAGGCGTCGAAAGTCGCCGTCATCAAGGCGATCCGCGGTCTGGAGACACGCTTCAACCGCCCGACCACGATCCTTGCCGATCTGCAGGGGCCGAAGCTGCGCGTCGGGAAGTTCGCGGGCGGCCGGGTGATGCTGGAAACCGGCAGCACCTTCACGCTCGACCATGATGAGGCGCCCGGCGACGCGACGCGCGTGCGGCTGCCGCATCGCGAGATCTTCGCCGCGATCGAACCGGGTGCCCGCTTGCTGCTGGACGATGGCAAGCTGGTGCTGCGCGTCACCGATCATGGCAGCGACCGGATCGTCACCACCGTTGAGGTCGGCGGCGCGTTGAGCGACAACAAGGGGCTGAACGTCCCCGACGTGGTCGTCCCGATGGCGGCGCTGACCGACAAGGACCGCTCCGACCTGGCCTTCGCGATCGAACAGGGCGTCGACTGGATCGCGCTGTCGTTCGTTCAGCGTCCGGAGGATCTGGCCGAAGCGCGCCGCCTGATTCAGGGCGAAGCGGCGCTGCTCGCCAAGATTGAAAAGCCCGCCGCGATCGAGCGGCTGGAGGAAATCGTCGAGCTGTGCGACGGCGTGATGGTAGCACGCGGCGATCTGGGCGTCGAACTGCCGCCGCAATCGGTGCCGCCGTTGCAGAAGCGGATCGTCGAAACCGCGCGCAAGATGGGGCGCCCGGTGGTCGTCGCGACGCAGATGCTCGAATCGATGATCAAGTCCCCCTCGCCGACACGCGCCGAAGTGTCCGACGTCGCGACCGCCATCTATGACGGGGCGGACGCGATCATGCTGTCGGCGGAAAGCGCCGCTGGTGACTGGCCGGTCGAGTCGGTCGCGATGATGAACGCGATCGGCGACGCAGTGGAACGTGACCCGATGCACGGCGATCGCATCCATTTCACCGTCACGCGCCCCGATCCGACCACCGCCGACGCGCTGGCCGAAGCGGCCAAGAACATCGCCGACACCGTCTCCGCTTCGGCGATCATCTGCTTCACCTCGTCGGGATCGACCGCCCGGCGGGTCGCGCGTGAGCGGCCGTCCGTGCCGATCCTCGTCCTCACCCCGAATCGCGACACCGCGCGTCGCCTGGGGCTGCTGTGGGGCACGCACAACGTCACCACGCGCGATGTGGAATCGTTCGAGGAGATGGTCGCCAAGGCGAAGCGGATCGCCTTGCGGCAGGGCATCGCCAAGGCGGGTGATAGCGTGGTGGTGATGGCCGGTGTGCCGTTCCGCACGCCGGGCTCCACCAACGTGCTGCATGTCGTGCGCATCATCGGCGACGAGCTGAAGGTGTACAAGGGGCCGGGAAGCTAGACGCCGCCCGGATCCCGGGCGCGGCGGGTGGCCAGGCTGCGGGTGATTACCGGCCGTCCGCCCCGCCGCCCGGCTCGGCTTCGCGGCCCGACGCCGGCGCCGGTGGCCGCGCCAGCCGCCACGCGAGGAACAGCATCATTCCCGCCAGCGTGAACCACGTCAGCGCATAGGTGAGATGTGCGTTGCGGAAGCGCACCACCGTCAGGCCACCGCGTGGCCAGTCGGGCGAGGAGGCGGCGTCCGCGTCGATAAAATAAGGGGCGACGCGCCCCAGCCCGCGTGCCCGCGCGATCGCGGCCGTGTCGCGTGAGTACCAGCGATCCTCCGCCGGCCGATTGCTGCGCAGAAAACCACCCTCCGGCTCGCTGATCCGCAGCAGGCCGGTCACGGTCGCGGCGCCGGCGGGCACGGGCAGCGTGCCACGCCGCGACTGGGGCACGAAACCGCGATTGATGAGAATGACCCCCTGCGCGGTGCGCAGCGGACTGAGCACCCACCAGCCCGGCCCCAGATCGGTGACGGCCTGCGTATAGGCCGGCGCAACCGGCAACCATGTTCCACTCGCCCGCAGCCGGCGATAGGCATCGTCCGGGCCGATCGCCCGCCAGCGCACGGGCGGGGGTGGCGCCTGCGGGGCCGCGGCCAGCCGCGCGTCGACCCGCGCGATCAACGCGACCTTCCATGCGCGCCGCTCGACCTGCCACACCCCCAACCCCGCGAGCAACGCCGCCGCCAGCAGCGCGAGCGCGACGGGCCAATGGCGGTACGGCCGGCGGGCGGCGGTCACGTCACATGCCGCCGCCGCTCATTTCCATCGCCATGTTCGGCATCATGTTGGCGTTCATATTGTACATGACCCACAGCGAACCCGAAATCGCGATCACCACGATGATGACGGTGAAGATCAGCGCCATCAGCGTCCAGCCGCTTTCCGACTTGCTGTTCATATGGAGAAAATAGACCATGTGGACGACGATCTGCACCGCGGCCAGCGCGGTGACGACCAGCGCGGTGATCCGGGTGTCGCCGATCGCGCCGGTCATCACCAACGCGAAGGCGGGCGCGGTGAGCAGCACCGACAGGATGAATCCGGTCCAATAGCCCTTGCGGGAGCCATGCGCCGCACCACCATGATCGTCGTGCCCGTCCGCATGACCGTGCCCGTCGCCATGGCCGTGCACGGCCCGATCCTGCATATCCTGATGCGCGCTCACCGCAGCACTCCCAGCAGATAGACGAAGGTGAAGACGCCGATCCACACGACGTCGAGGAAGTGCCAGAACATCGACAGGCATTGCAGCCGGCGCACATTGTCGGAGATCAGCCCGCGCCGCTTCACCTGGACGACCAGAACCGCCAGCCAGATCAAGCCGAAGGTGACGTGCAGCCCGTGCGTGCCCACCAGCGTGAAGAAGGCGGAGAGGAACGCGGACCGTTGCGGCCCCGCGCCCTCGTGGATCAGATTGCTGAATTCGTACAGCTCGATCGACAGGAACGCGAGACCGAACAGCGCGGTCACCCCCAGCCAGCCGAGCACCGCCGACTGCCGCTTCTCGTCGGTCGCGATCATCGCGAAGCCATAGGTGATCGATGACAGCAGCAGCATCGTCGTGTTTACCGCCACCAGCGGCAGCTCGAACAGCTCGCGCGGCCCCGGCCCGCCCGCGAAACTGCCGCCATAGACGCCATAAGCGGCGAACAGCATCGCGAAGATCAGGCAGTCGCTCATCAGATAGAGCCAGAAGCCCAGCATCGTGCTGCCGCCCGGCGGATGCGGATGTTCGTCGAGGTCGTAATAAACCGGAGCCTCGGCACCGGACGGGGTGTGCGTCATGCTTGCCATCTCGTCTTACACCCCGGCCGTCTGTAGCGCGCGCGTGCGGGCATCCTCGGACGCGATCACGTCCTCGACCGGGATGTGGAAGTCGCGGTCGTAGTTGAACGTGTGGATGATCGCGGTCGCCAGCAGCGCGAGGAACGACAGCGCCGCCAGCCACCAGATGTACCAGATCATCGCCAGTCCGCAGACCATCGACAACCCCGCCAGAACGACTCCCGCCCAGGTATTCTTGGGCATGTGGATCGCACGGAAGCCATCGGTGGGGCGGGCCACCTTGTGCGACTTCATGTCATACCAGGCGTCGAGGTCGTGAATGACCGGCGTGAAGGCGAAATTATAGGCCGGCGGCGGCGACGAGGTCGCCCATTCCAGCGTGCGTCCGTTCCAGGGGTCGCCGGTGATGTCGCGCAGCTTCTCGCGATCGCGAATGCTGACGTAGAATTGCATCAGCATCGCGCCGATCCCGGCGGCGATGATCGCCGCACCGATCCCGGCAATCACGAACCAGATGCGCAGCGACGGATCCTCGAACACCCGCATGCGCCGTGTCACGCCCATGAAGCCGAGCACGTAGAGCGGCGTGAACGCGACCCAGAAGCCGACCACCCAGCACCAGAAGCTGACGACGCCCCACTTCCTGTCGAGCTTGAACCCGAATGCCTTCGGCCACCAGTAATTGACGCCCGCGAACATCCCGAACAGCACGCCGCCGATGATGACGTTATGAAAATGCGCGACCAGGAACAGGGAGTTGTGGAACTGGAAGTCCGCCGGCGGCACCGCCAGCATCACCCCGGTCATGCCCCCGATCACGAACGTCAGCATGAACGCGACCGACCACATCATCGGCAATTCATAGCGGATCCGGCCGCGATACATCGTGAACAGCCAGTTGAAGATCTTCGCGCCTGTCGGGATCGAGATGATCATCGTCGTGATGCCGAAGAAGCTGTTGACGCTGGCACCTGATCCCATCGTGAAGAAATGGTGCAGCCACACCAGATAGGACAGAATGCAGATAACGATCAGCGCGTAGACCATAGAGGTATAGCCGAACAGCCGCTTACCCGAGAAGGTCGAGACGACTTCGGAAAACACACCGAACGCCGGCAGGATCAGGATGTACACTTCCGGGTGGCCCCAGATCCAGATCATGTTCACGTACATCATCGGGTTTCCCCCGCCGGTGTTCGTGAAGAAATTGGTGCCGACGTAGCGATCGAGGCTGAGCATCGCCAATACCGCGGTCAGCACCGGGAAGGCGGCGACGATCAGCACGTTGGTAACCAACGCCGACCAGGTGAAGATCGGCAGCTTCATCAACGACATGCCAGGTGCGCGCATCTTCACGATCGTCGCGATCAGGTTGACGCCGGATAACAGGGTGCCGACGCCCGCGATCTGCAAGGCCCAGATATAATAATCGACACCGACGTCGGGGGAGTAATCCAGTCCGGACAGCGGCGCCATCGCCAGCCAGCCGGTGCGCGCGAACTCGCCGACGAACAGACTCGCCATCACCGTCAGCGCGCCGGCGACCGTCATCCAGAAGCTGAAATTGTTAAGGAATGGAAAGCTGACGTCACGCGCACCGATCTGCAGCGGCACGACATAGTTCATCAACCCGGTGACGAACGGCATCGCGACGAAGAAGATCATGATGACCCCGTGCGCCGTGAACACCTGATCATAATGGTGCGCGTTGAGGTAACCCTCGCTGCCGTTGAACGCCAGCGCCTGTTGCAGGCGCATCATGATCGCATCGGCGAAGCCGCGCAGCAGCATGACCAGCGCCAGCACGATATACATGATGCCGATCTTCTTGTGATCGACACTGGTGAACCACTCTTTCCAGAGATAGCCCCACAGCTTGAAATAGGTCAGCGCGCCCAACAGCGTCAGTCCGCCCAGCGCGACCACCGCGAAGGTGCCGACCAGGATCGGCTCGTGGATGGGGAAACTGTCGAGCGTCAGCCGCCCGAAGATCGTCTTGATGAGGTCGTTCGACATCATGCCCTCAGGCCCGCTTGCGGGCGTCGGCGCCAAGTGGCGCGGGAAGAACGTTCATGGTCATGTTGCGGTTGGTGCCGTCGCCGGGGTCCCCCTGCCCCTGTGCGGCGCCGTGCGGCGCGCTGAGATGCGGGCTCTCGCCCTTTTCGGAGGGGTCGCGCGTCAACGCCCCCTCCGCCTCGCCCGCGCGCGGGGCGCGGTCGTTCACCGCCGGTCCGCCGTGCGACATGCCCTGCATGCATGACGTGCCCGGCTTGACGCACATCGCCACGATCCGCTGGAACAACGCCGGATCGACACTGCCGAAGCCGATCGGCCGCACCTTCTCGCTGGGCTGCTCAAGCCGGCGATAGAGCGCGGCGTCCAGCCGGCGCGGCTGTCGCTTCACCCCCGCCACCCACTGATCGAAACGCGCCGGGGTCACCGAATACGTCCAGAACGACATGTTCGAGAAGCCAGCGCCGCTGTAATTGGCCGAGCGCCCCTCGAACCGTCCGACCTTGTTGAGGACGCCGTGCAGCGTCGTTTCCATGCCCGGCATGGTGTAGATCATGCCCGCCATCGCCGGCACCCACAGCGTGTTCATCACGCTGGACGACGTCATGCGGAAGCGCACCGGGCGATCGACCGGAACGACCAGCTCGTTAACCGTGGCAACGCCCTGCTCGGGATAGATGAACAGCCATTTCCAGTCGAGCGACACCACCTCGACATCGAGCGGACGGACGTTCGCGGTGACCGGCTTGCCCGGCGCGACGCGACTGAGCGGACGATAGGGATCGAGCAGATGGGTGCCGACCCAGGTGAGCGCCCCCAGCGCGATGATGATCAGCAGCGGCGCCGCCCAGATCACCAGTTCCAGCTGGGTCGAGTGATCCCAGTCGGGCGCATAATCCGCCTCTTCATTGCCCGCGCGATACCGCCAGGCGAACAGCACCGTCAGCGCCATCACCGGCACGATGATGAGCAGCATCAGCACCGTCGACCACAGGATCAGGTCCGCTTGCTGGACGGCGACATCGCCCGCCGGATTCATCACCACGGTTTGGCACCCGCCCAGCGCCAGCAGCCCGGCGAGCGGCGCGATGGCCGACAGGCGCGATCGGACTCGCGCGATGCGGAGGAAGGTTCGGCGGATCATGGGCGGGCAGCTAGTGCTTGTTGCAGTGCAGCGGAATAGGACATTTTGTCCCATCCCATCGCATCGTGCGTTAGGGTAGGACCCGCCCGAATGACGTCCGATCGGAACCCAGTGATGACCACCGCCACGTCCTCCCAGCTTGAGCAGGATGCCCGCGCCCTGCATTCGCATCCCGAGCATCAGGTCCGGCCCAGCGAGATCGCGATCGGCGTCATCATCGGGCGGACGTCGGAATTCTTCGACTTCTTCGTTTACGCGATCGCGTCGGTGCTCGTGTTTCCGACGCTCATATTTCCGTACCTGGACCGTATCACTGCAACCCTGTGGTCCTTCGCCCTGTTCCCGCTCGCGTTCATCGCGCGGCCGATCGGCACACAAATTTTCATGGCGCTCGATCGTCGTTACGGGCGCGGCACGAAACTGACGCTGGCGTTGTTCCTGCTGGGCACATCGACGGTGCTGGTATCGTTCCTGCCCGGCTATGCGACGATTGGCGGCACCTCGGCGATCCTGCTGGCGTTGTTCCGCATCGGGCAGGGCATCGCATTGGGCGGCGCGTGGGACGGCCTCCCCTCGCTGCTGGCGCTGAACGCGCCCGAAAAGCATCGCGGCTGGTGGGCGATGGTGCCGCAGCTTGGCGCACCGATGGGATTGATCGTGGCGAGCGGGCTGTTCGCCTTCTTCGTATCGGTGCTGCCACCGGAGGATTTCCTGTCGTGGGGCTGGCGCTATCCGTTCTTCGTCGCCTTCGCGTTGAATGTGGTCGCGCTGTTCGCGCGGCTGCGCATCGTCGTCACCCCGGAATATACCGAATTATTCAAGTCGCGTGAACTGACCGCGTCGCGAGTCACCGTCACGGTGAAGGCGCAATGGCGCAACATCGTGATCGGCGCCTTCGCACCACTCGCCAGCTTCGCGCTGTTCCACATGGTGACGGTGTTCCCGCTGTCATGGGTGGCACTCTATACGCGGGAAAGCATCGCGCGCTTCCTCGCGATCGAAATGCTGGGCGGCATGGTGGGCGTCGGCGCGATCGTGCTGTCGGGCGTGCTGGCGGATCGAATCGGCCGCCGCAGCGTGCTGGGCTATACCGCCGCCGGAATCGCGGCTTTCAGCGGCTTCGCACCGCAGCTGCTCGGCGCAGGTAGCGCCGGTGAAGTGCTGTTCATGGTGATGGGGTTCATCCTGCTCGGCCTGTCGTTCGGCCAGTCGTCGGGCGCGGTGACCAACAATTTCCCGAAACGCGCCCGCTATACCGGCGCCGCCCTCACCTCGGATCTCGCGTGGCTGTTCGGGGCCGGCTTTGCCCCGCTCGCGGCGCTGGCGCTCACCCAGACCTTCGGCCTGGTCGCGGCGGGCGGCTACCTGCTGTCGGGGGCGCTCGGCACGCTCGTGGCGCTGGGGCTCAACGTCGAACTGGCGCGCAGGCTGGACTGACCGAATCGATCATCGTCGTCTGCCGGCGGCGATGTTCGCGCGATTCGATTGATGTCAGCGGGGATGGCGCACGGCCATCTCCGCCCGCACCGTTCACATCCGGCGATGCTTCCCGCCGTAATGCTTGCCGATATATTCGCCGATCTTCGCCATCTCGCCCGCCGCGGCGGCCGCCGCCGTGCTGCAACACGGGATCGGATCCCGCTCGGCCTGGGCTGCTCGCATCGCAACCCGGTCGCACAATTCCTCTATGTCGGCGCGCGACAGCAGGTTCTTTTCCCGCATCATGCAAAGCAATGACTGCAGGATCACCAGTGCCTCGTCGCCGTTGCGCTCTTGTGGCATCATCGGCTCTCTCCTCATCTTATCGACGGAAGAGTACGCCTTTCGATCCCTATCGCAAGGCTCAATTCATTCCTGCGCCAAGCCCCCGCCCAGCGAGCGGTACAGCTCTACCAGATTGGTCGCGCGGGTGAGGCGTGTCGTGACGAGCTGCTGCCGTGCCGAATAAGCGGTACGTTGCGCATCGAGCGACACCAGGAACGAGTCCACGCCGGCGCGATAGCGCGCGTCCGACAGCCGCGCCGCGACCTGCGCCGCATTCGCGCGGGCGTCCTGCGCCGCGACCTGCTCCGCGATCGTGCCGCGCTGCGCAAGCGCATCCGCCACTTCGCGGAATGCGGTCTGGATCGTCTTTTCGTAGGTCGACACCGCCACTTGCTGCGACGCGCGCGCATATTGCAGATTGCCCGCGCGCTGCCCGCCGTCGAATAGCGGCAGGCTGACCGACGGGCTGCCGGTGTAGGTAAAGCTACCGCCCCCGAACAGCCCGCTGAGCGCGGTCGAGATCGTCCCCACCGTACCGGTCAACGAAATGGTGGGGAAGAATGCGGCGCGCGCGGCGCCGATATTGGCATTCTGGGCGATCAGCTGATGCTCGGCCTGCAGAACATCGGGACGCCGCAACAACACCGCCGAGGAAAGGTCCCCCGGCAAGGCATCGCGCGTGACCGCGCCGCTGCCCAGCGCCGTCGGCAATTGATTGGCGGGCACCGTCGTGCCGACCAGCAGGTTGAGCGCGTTCTGATCGCGCGCCACCTGCGTGGTCAGCGTGGCGATATCGTTGCGCGCCGACTGATAATTGGTTTCCGCTTGCCGCGCCTCCAGCTCCGACGCGACGCCGATGCGGAATTGCGCCTGCGTCAGCCGCAGCGTTTCCGCGAACGTGTCGAGCGTGTCGCGCGCCAGCTGCAACTGTTCCTGATCCGACGCCAGCGTCAGCCAGGCCGTCGCGGTCTCGGCGATCAGGCTGATCCGCGCGGATCGTTGCGCCTCCTCGGATGCGAAATAGCTTTCCAGCGCTGCGCGCGACAGATTGCGCACACGGCCGAACAGATCCAGCTCGAACGCCGAGAAACCGGCGTTGACCGAGTAGATTTCGACGTTTGACGAACTACTGCTGCCGACTCCGGCGCCAGTGCCCGTCGTGCCGCCGGCGGCGGTGCCGCCACCAGCCGCCGCGCCGCTGGCGCCGCTCGCGCCAAGCAGATTGTTGGTGTAGGTGCCGGAGCCCGACACCGTCGTCGTCGGCACCAGTTGCGACCGCTGCACGCGATACTGCGCCCGCGCCTGCAACACATTGCCCGCCGCGATCCGCAGATCACGGTTATTGACCAGCGCCGTTTCGATCACCTCTCGCAGGCGCGGGTCGGTGAAGAAGTCACGCCATCCGATCTGCGTGACGTCCGCCGCATCGGTGGCGGCGCGCGGATAAGCGCCGCCCTGCGGCAGCGCAGCGGGCACCGCGCCGTCGGGGCGCTGGTATTTCGGGGCGAGATTGCAGCCGGCGAGCGCGGTCGACAGCGCCAGCAGCGTCAGGAGCGAACTACGGGTGGTCACGTCAGGCACCTTCATGAGCCGGTTGTCCATCACGATCCGGATTGCGCCGGTCGTCGTGCGGCCGATCGTCGTCACCGCTTTCCACATGGCCGTGCGATCCCGCCTTGCCGCCCTGGCCGAACAGCCGCAGCACCACGACGAAGAACATTGGCACCAGGAAGATCGCGAGGATGGTCGCCGACAGCATGCCGCCGACGACGGCACGCCCGATCGCATTTTGCCCGCCTGCGCCTGCACCGGTCGATATCGCCAGCGGCAGCACGCCGAACACGAAGGCGAGCGAGGTCATCAGGATCGGTCGAAGCCGAAGTCGCGCCGCCTCCACCGCGGCATCGAACGCGCTTTTCCCTTCCGCGATACGTTCCTCGGCGAATTCGACGATCAGGATCGCGTTCTTCGCGGACACGCCGATCGTCGTGATCAGGCCGACCTGCAGATAGATATCGTTGTTGAGCCCGGTCAGCCATGCTGCCAGCAGCGCGCCGAGCACGCCCAGCGGCACCACCAGGATCACCGAGATCGGCACCGACCAGCTTTCGTACAGCGCGGCAAGGCAGAGGAAGACGATCAGCAGCGACAGCGCGTACAGCGCGGGCGCCTGCCCCCCGGACAATTGCTCTTCATACGACAGGCCGGTCCATTCCAGCGCGGTGCCCGGCGGCAGCTTGGCATGGATTTCCTCCATCGCCGTCATCGCAGCGCCCGTGCTTTGCCCCGGCGCGGGCGACCCCTGCAGCTGCATCGCCGGCTGACCGTTGTAGCGCGTCAGCTGGACCGGCGCGTTCGCCCATGCGAGCGTCGAGAAGGCGGTGTACGGCACCATCTGATTGTCGGCGCCCCGAACGTAGAAGTTGGCGATATCCTCCGGCCGAAGGCGGAAGGGCTGATCCGCCTGCACATAGACCCGCTTGACGCGGCCACGATCGATGAAGTCGTTGACATACGCGCCGCCCCAGGCGGTCGAGATCGTCGTGTTGACCGCGCTCAGGTCCAGCCCCAGCGCCCGCGCCTTGTCCTCGTCGATATTGACCTTCAGCTGCGGCGCGTCCTCCAGACTGAGCGGACGGACCTGCGACAGCACGGGATTCTGCGACGCCATGCCCATCATCATGTTGCGCGCCTGAACCAGCTTCTCGTGCCCGATCCCGCCGGTATCGACCAGCTGCAGGTCGAAGCCGGTGGCATTGCCCAGTTCCTGCACCGCCGGCGGGATCAGCGCGAAGATGAGGCCGTCCTTATACTGGCTGAACGCAGCCATCGCACGACCGGCGATCGCCTGCGCCTTGTTCGCTCCGCCCGAACGTTCGTCCCATGGCTTCAGGTTGATGAAGGCAAGGCCGGTATTCTGCCCCTGCCCCGCGAAGCTGAAACCATTGATCGTGAACACGCCCGCGACGTTGTCGCCCTCGCTTCCCAGGAAGTGGTGGAGGATCAGCTCCAGCCCCTTTTCGGTACGCGCGGTAGTGGCGCCCGACGGCCCCTGCACCAGGGCGATCACGGTGCCCTGATCCTCATCGGGCAGGAAGCCCGACGGCAACCGCGTGAACAGCAGCCCGACACCCAGCAGGATTGCCGCATACACCAGCAGCGAGCGTTTCCAGTTGCGGGCGGTGCCCCGCACGCCGCGCTCATAGTGGCGCTGACCGTTGTCGAACTTCTCGTTGAACCAGCGGAAGAAGCGCGCCAGCGGGCCATTGCCCTCGCCCTTCGACGGGTCGTGCGGCTTCAGGATCGTCGCGCACAGCGCCGGCGTGAGGATCAGCGCGACCAGCACCGACAGCACCATCGCCGAAACGATCGTGATCGAGAACTGGCGATAGATGACGCCGGTGGACCCGCCGAAGAACGCCATCGGCAGGAACACCGCCGACAGCACCAGCGCGATCCCGATCAGCGCGCTGGTGATCTCGTCCATCGATTTGCGCGCGGCCTCGACCGGGCTGAGATGCTCCGTCTGGATCAGTCGCTCGACATTCTCCACCACGACGATCGCGTCGTCGACCAGCAAGCCGATCGCCAGCACCATGCCGAACAACGTCAGCGTGTTGATCGAATAACCCGCAATCGCCATCACCGCGAAGGTGCCCAGCAGCACGACGGGCACCGCGATCGTCGGGATCAGCGTGGCGCGCCAGTTCTGCAGGAACAGGAACATGACGAGGAAGACGAGCACCACCGCTTCGATCAGCGTGTGGACGACCTGCTCCACCGACAGGCGGACAAACGGCGTGGTGTCGTAAGGATACACCATCTTCACGTCGGGCGGCAGTTGCTTGGCGATCGCCTCGGCCTGCGCCTTCACCGCTTCAACCGTCGACAGCGCATTGGCGCCGGCCGCCAGCTTTACGCCGAAACCGGCGGCATATTTGCCGTTGTACTTGGTATCGAAGCCATAATTTTCCGCGCCCAGCTCGACGCGGGCGACGTCGCGCAGGCGCACCACGGCGCCGTTGCTGTCGGTTTTCAGCCGGATCGCGCCGAACTGCTCGGGGGTTTGCAGACGCGACTGGACCGAAACGGTCGCGTTGAGCATCTGCTCCTTGGGCGAGGGCTGCGCGCCCAGCTGGCCGGCCGACACCTGCGCGTTCTGCGCCTGCACAGCGGTCGATACGTCGCTGATCGTCAACTGGTAATTGTTGAGCTTGAGCGGATCGACCCAGATGCGCATCGCATATTGCGCGCCGAACACCTGCAGCTCGCCGACGCCGTTCACACGGCTGATCGGATCCTGCATCCGCGACACGACCATGTCGGCCAGGTCGTTCGCATTGTGCGAATTGTCCTGCGAATAGATGCCGACGATGACAAGGAAGTTGGCGGCCGACTTGGCGACCTGCAACCCCTGTCGCTGCACTTCCTGCGGTAGCAGCGGGGTCGCCGCCTGCAGCTTGTTCTGCACCTGCACCTGCGCGATGTCGGGATCGGTGCCCTGCTCGAACGTCAGCGTGATCGTCAGCGTCCCCGCCGACGAGGAAGACGAGGAGAAGTAGCGCAGATGGTCGATGCCGCGCAGCTGCTGCTCGATCACCTGCGTGGTGGTGCGTTCCAGTGTTTCCGCGTCGGCGCCCGGATAGGTGGCGGTGATCGACACCGCCGGAGGAGCGATCTCCGGGAACTGCGCGATCGGCAGGCTGCGGATCGCGATCGCGCCCGCCAGCATGAGGACGATCGCGATGACCCACGCGAAGATGGGGCGATCGATGAAAAAGCGCGACATGATCGGTTACTTCTTCGCCTGCGCAGCAGCCGGCTGCAGTTGTTGCTGTCCGGCCGGCTGCGCATTCGGATTCCATGGCATCGGCTTCACCTGCATGCCCGGGCGCAGCATCATGCCGCCCTCGACGATCACCTTGTCACCGGCCTTCAGCCCCGAGGTAACCAGCCAGTTGTCGCCGATCGTCCGCGAGGTCTTGAGCGGCCGTGGCTGCACCTTGCCGTCAGGACCGACGATCATGGCGACGGCATTGCCCTTCTCGTCGCGGGTCACCGCGCGCTGCGGCACCAGAATGCCGTCGTCCTGCGTGCCTTCGACCAATTCGGCGCGAACATACATGCCCGGCAGCAGCAAGCCGCGCGGATTGGGGAACAGCGCGCGGATCGTCTGCGTGCCGGTGTTGGGATCGACGGTGACGTCGGCGAACTGCAACTTGCCCTCGATCGGATAGACCGAACCGTCCTCCAGCCGCAGCCGGACGCGCGCCGCGCCGCCCCCGCGCGCCAGGTCGCCCGACGCGATCTGCTGGCGCAGGCGCAACAGATCCGCGCTCGATTGCGGCACGTCGACGTAGATCGGGTCAAGCCGCTGGATCGTGGTCAGCGGCGTCGTCTGCGCCGCGGTCGCCAGCGCACCGGTGGTGGCGACCGATCGGCCGATCCGGCCGGAGATTGGCGCCCGGATCGTAGTACGGGCGAGATCGATCTGCGCAGTGCGCAGCGCCGCGGACTGCGCCGCGACATCGGCCTGCGCCTGCTGCGCCTGGGTGATCGAATTCTCGTAATCCTGCCGCGCGATCGCGTTGATCTTCACCAGCTCGCCATATCGACGCTGCAACGCCGTGGTGGAGGCGATCGCGGCGCGCGCACGCGCCAGCGCGGCCCGCGCATTCGCCACCGCCGCCACATAAGGCTGCGGATCGATGCGATACAGCGCCTGCCCCTTGGTGACCTGATCCCCCTCGGTGAACAGGCGCGCGGTGATCAGGCCATTGACCTGCGGGCGCACTTCGGACGTCTCGAACGCGGTCGTCCGGCCCGGCAGCGTCGTCGTCAGGGTGACGGATTCAGGCTGCACGGTCACGACGCCGACCTGCGGCGGCCCCTGCGGTTGCTGCTGGGCAGCATCCTGCTTTCCCCCGCACGCGGCGAGCGGAACCATCAGCAGCGCGGCAAGCGCGAACCCCTTGTTTGCCATCGTTATCTCGTTAATAAGGTGTGAGTGATCGCTCACTCACAAATGCTGCTACTGCGAAGAAAGAAAGGCGTCAAGTGACTTGGGGAAGGCGATCGGTGCGATGAACGCGAAACTGGAGAACCCCTGTTTTCCCCTTACGCGGGACGGCAAGGCCAACGCGCGACGCAAGAAAATTGTTCAGGCTGCGCGGGAACTTTTTGAGGAACATGGTTTCCACGCCACAGGAATGGCGCGCATTTCGCAGCGTTCCGGGGTGCTTGTCGGCCAGATCTATCGCGATTTCGCGAACAAGGAGGCGATCGTCGCGGCGATCGTCGAGCGGGATCTGGACGAGTTTCTGTCGCCCGACGCGCTATGCGCCGCCGCCATGCGCGGTGAGACGGCGGAGGTGCGGGCGTGGATCCGCAACTTCGTCGCCGGGCGGGAATTGCCCGACCTGCGGCTGGTGACCGAAATCCTGGCGGAGGCGGCCCGCAACGAGCGGATCGCGCAGATCTTCCGCCACGTCGATTCGCAATTGCGGGTGCAATTGATCGCCGCGCTCGGCGTCCTTCTTCCCGAAACCGTCCCGGCGGATCGGATCGAATGCCTCGCGGATGCGGTCGTGATTTTCAACGGTGGCACGTTCCAGCATCGCCTGTCCGATGCCGGCGGACTGGAGGAATGCGTCATCGACCTGCTGATGACCTTCATCGATCGCGAAATCGCCGCGCTCACCGCCGCGTTCGGCTAGGATACGGCGACGGTTGCCGTCCGTCGGTCGAGCGTGCCAAGACAGTCGCGCATGACACACGATCATCCCGTGCGCGCCACGATCAAACATGTGTCGGAACGCGCGGGCGTCTCGATCAAGACCGTCAGCCGCGTGCTGAACAACGAACGCTATGTCGGCGCGGCGACCCGCGCGCGGGTGCAGGAAGCGGTCACGGCGCTCAACTTCCGCCCCAATCTCGCCGCGCGATCGCTGGCGGGCAAGCGCAGCTTCCAGATCGCACTGGTCTGCGACAATCCCAGCCCCAATTACGTCTATGCGATGCAGACCGGGATCCGTGACCGCTGCGAAATGGACGGCGTGCGCATGATCGCGCAGCCCTATGACCGCGCCAGCGACCGGCTGGTCGACGAAATCGCCGCGCTGATCGACACCAGCCGCCTCGACGGCATTATCCTGACACCGCCGGTCAGCGACAATCAGGCGGTGCTGGACCTGCTCGAACGGCGCGCGATCCGCGTGGTGCGCGTCTCGCCGGGATCGCGGGCCGGCGCCACCGCGACCGTGTCGATCGACAATCGCGCCGCCGCCTTCGAGGCCACCACGCATCTCCTGTCACTCGGGCATCGCCGCATCGGGCATATCGCCGGCCATGTCGATTATGCCACCAGCGCGCAGCGCCGCGACGGCTATCTCGCCGCACTGGCCGCGGCGGGCGTGCCCAGCGATCCGGCGCTGATCCAGCCGGGCCGCTACGATTTTCCCAGCGGCGCGGCGGCGGCCGAAATGCTGCTCGACCTCCCTATCCCGCCGACCGCGATCTTCGCCGCGTCCGACGACATGGCGGCGGGCGCGCTGGCCACATCGCATCGGCGCGGACTGTCGATCCCGGACGATCTGTCGGTGGTAGGCTTCGGCGACGATCCGCTCGCCGGCTACGTCTGGCCCGCGCTGACGACGATGCGCCAGCCGGTGCGCGACCTGGCGTGGAACGCCGCCGATCTGTTGCTGGCGGCGGAGGAGGGCGAAGTCGAGCAACGCCAGCTGCCCCACCAGTTGATCCTGCGCGATTCGGCCGCGGCGCCGGGCGACTGACGCGCCGAACGGGACCGTCGCCGCGCCGTCCGTCCCGGCGAGCGGGCTAGCCGATCAGGAACGTCGCCGCCCCCAGCGACAGCGCCAGCGCGCACAGCGTCGCGCCCGCGATCACCACCATCGGGCGCCATCCCGCCTCCAGCAATTGCGGCAGCGGCGATCGGATCGCGGTCGCGGTGACGGCGGCCGCCAACAGCCCGGCGGCGGTCCGCTCCGCCGTACTGGTGACGAGCGCGGGAATGATCCCGGTCGAATTGATCCCCGCCAGCACGAAGAACCCGATCACGAACCACGGCACCCCCTGCCCCTTGCCCGCCTCACCGCGCGGCAGGAACAGCGCGACGACCGCCAGCACCGGCGCCAGCAGCGCGACGCGCGTCAGCTTTACGATCGCCGCGATCTGGCCGGCGCCGTCGGAATAGGAGTAACCCGCGCCCAAGGCCTGCGCGACATCGTGGATCGACGCACCGAGCAGGAACCCCGCCTTCAGGTCGCTCATCCCCAGCCAGTGCGCGATGAACGGATAGGTGACCATTGCCAGCGCCGACAGCGCGGAGATACCGACCAGCACGAGCGTCAACTGCGCCTGGTTGGCGCGCCGCTCGCCGAGCGTCGTCGCCAGCGCCAGCGCCGCGCTCGCGCCGCAGATCGCCACCGCGCCCCCCGCCAGCGTCCCGAACGCGGCATCGAATCCCAGCCGTCGCGCGACGAATATGCCGCTGGCGATCGTCACCGCGACGATCACCAGCACACATAGCAACGCGGTCGGCCCAAGCGCGACGATCTGCCCGAAGGTGACGCGCAGCCCGACCAGCACAATCCCCCAGCGCAGCAGCGACCGGCTGGCGAAGGCGGTGCCCGCCGCGAGTCGCTTGTCCGCCGACAGGAAATTGAGCGCCAGCCCGATCAACAACGCCATCAGCGTCAGTGGCGGGCCATAATGGTCCGAGATGAACGCCGCCGCCAGGGTTCCCGCGGCGACCACGATCAGGCCCGGCACATGATCGCGCCAGCTGGTCGCCGGACTGGGCAGGATATCGCCATACAGGTCGGCCGCCATCGGCAGCGATGCTCGGGAAAAGGGTGCGGGCATGGCCTTCCTATATGCTTCGTGGCACGAAGGACTAGCGCGGTCCCTCGCCTTATGACAACGTTATCTGAAAGATCCGGCAGAAGGAATGAGGATGAGCGAAGGCGCCAATCGGGCCCGCTGGGTGATCGTCGCGATGGTATTCGTGGCCATCATGCTGAACTACGTCGATCGTCAGATCCTCGCACTGCTGAAGCCGACGCTGGAAGCGCAATTCGCCTGGTCCGACCAGGATTACGCCAATATGGGCACCGCCTTTCAGGTCGCGACCGCCTTCGCCTTTCTGGGGACGGGCTGGTTCATCGACCGCGTCGGGCTGCGGCGCGGCTTCGGGATCGGCGTGGGGGTGTGGAGCCTTGCGGGAATGGCACATGCGGTGGCCACCACCGTGAGCGGGTTCATCGGCGCGCGGGTCGTGCTGGGGGTCGCCGAATCGATCGGCACCCCCGCCGCGGTGAAATCCGCGGCCACCTATTTCAATCATCGCGACCGGCAAATCGCGTTAGGAATCGCCAATACCGCGCCGAATGTCGGCGCAGTCGTCACCCCCGCGCTGATCCCCCCGCTTGCGGTGGCCTTCGGGTGGCAGGCGGCGTTCCTCGTCGCTGGCGGGCTGGGGCTGGTGTGGGTGTTGGTCTGGTTCGCGCTCCGTGTGAAGCCAGTGGCGCTCGACGCGATGGAAGCCGCACCGATCCGCTGGGCCGATCTGTTGCGCAGCCGCAAGACGCTGGCGATCGCGATCGCCAAGGTGCTGTCGGATCAGGTGTGGTTCTTCATGCTGTTGTGGTTGCCGGATCTGTTCCACCGGCTGTTCGGCCTGGCACAGGGCACGCTCGGCTGGCCGGTCGCGCTCACCTATGGCCTGGCGGCGTGCGGCGCGCTTACCGGCGGCTATCTGCCGACGCGGCTGATGGCCGCGGGCTGGAGCATCAACCGGGCGCGCAAGACGACGATGCTGCTCTATGCGCTACTGGTGCTGCCCGTGCCGCTGGTTCTGTCGGTGCAGAGCCCGTGGAGCGCGGCGCTGCTGCTGGGGCTCGGCCTGTTCGCGCATCAGGGGTTCTCCACCAACGTGTTCGGCGTCGCGACCGACGTGACCCCGGCGCGTGCGGTCGGCTCGACGATCGGTATCGCCGCCTTTTGCGGTAACCTGGGGTCGATCGGGATGATCCAGTTCCAGGCCTGGGCGCTGGCCAACGGACTGGGCTACACGCCCGCGCTGGTCGTATGCGCGACTTCCTACCTGCTCGCGCTGCTTGCGATCCACCTGCTGATCCCGCGCATCGAGGCGGTGGGGCCCGATCACGACGCGCCATTGGTGGTGGCGCATTAGGGATATGCCCGCAGGCGCGGGAGCACAGGATCATCAAAAAGATCCCATGGGCGCGGGCTGGCGCTGGTTGAGGCAGACTGACCTTCCCGCTTTGTCGTGAAGGAGGTCGCCCGTGTCCGTTCCGTCCCATGCCGCCGTCAGCACGCAGCTGAACGCCATCTT
>Ga0233425_10000652_pt1 | contig 86932 bp, 61 predicted proteins | sample Watercolumn_Towu_2_FD_181712 | JGI IMG/M metagenome (GOLD analysis project Ga0233425, IMG submission 181712) | Freshwater microbial communities from Lake Towuti, South Sulawesi, Indonesia - Watercolumn_Towuti2014_140_MG | ecosystem: Environmental > Aquatic > Freshwater > Lake | place... | reverse complement strand
ACGTGGCGACCGCCAGCGGCCAGCCGCCGGTCGGCCCGCCCGTCACCGGCAGCGACACCGCCGTCGTGACGCGCATCAACCCGGCCATCGCCATCGCCAAGACGCCCGACCTGCAACTGGTGCGCGCAGGCGGAACCGTCACCTTCACCATCGCGGTGACCAACACCGGCGATGTGGCGCTGACCAATGTGACGGTCAGCGACCCGCTGGCGCCAGGCTGCGACCGCGCCATCGGCAACCTGGCCGTCGGCCAGAGCACGAGCTACACCTGCACCGTCGCCAACGTGCAGCTCGGCTTCACCAACGTGGCGACCGCCAGCGGTCAGCCGCCGGTCGGCCCGCCCGTCACCGGCACTGACACCGCCGTCGTGACGCGCATCAACCCGGCTATCGCCATCGCCAAGACGCCCGACCTGCAAATCGTGCCGGGCGGTGGCTCGGCCTCCTTCACCATCGCGGTGACCAACACCGGCGATGTCGCGCTGACCAACGTGATGGTGAGCGACCCGCTCGCGCCGGCCTGTGACCGTACCATTGGCAGCCTGGCCGTCGGCCAGAGCGCCAGCTACATCTGCGTCGTCGCCAACGTGCAGCTCGGTTTCACCAATGTGGCGACCGCCAGCGGCCAGCCGCCGGTCGGCCCGCCCGTCACCAGCAGCGACACCGCTGTCGTGCAGATCCAGGCGACGCCGACCCCGACGCCGACCAACACACCGACGCGCACGCCGACGCCGACTAACACACCGACGCGCACACCGACACCGACTAACACACCGACGGCGACGCCGACGCGCACGCCAACGGCGACTCGCACGAACACGCCGACCGCCACACCGACGCGCACACCCACACGCACGCCCACACGCACGCCGACGCGGCGGTACTTCGTGTACCTGCCGATCGTGGTCAGTCAACCGTCACCGACGCCGACTGCGACACCGACCGCAACACCGACCGAAACACCAACTGCAACGCCAACGGCGACACCGACAACGCCGGTGGGGCCGGATCTACGGCATCCGAAGGATGTGGCGGTGGATCCGCTCACCCATTACATCTACGTCACGTCGCGAAATAACAACAAGCTCTTCATGTTGGATGGTCTGACAATGCACCTGTTGGGTGAGGCGCCAACCCTCGGCGAACCCTGGGGCGTCGCCGTCAACCCGTACACCAAGCGGGTGTATGTCTCCAACTACGGCAGTGGCTGGGTCCGAGTCTACGACGCGACAACCTTGGCCATCTTAAAAGATATCTATGTCGGCCCGCAGCCCACCTTCGTGAAGATCAACCTCACCACGAACCAGATCTTTGTGCCGCTCTACGGCCTCAATGGGGTCGCCATCATCACCGACAACGGCATAACCCATCAGGTTAGCAGAAGTGGCGCAGGCGCCGGGCCGTGGGGCCTGGCCGTCAACGAGCGGCTCAACCGTATCTACGTCGGCAATCGCGACGACGGCCGCATCATGTCCCTGGATGGCGCCAATGGCTTCCGGGTCATCGAAGATCATACCTTCAAGGCCTGCCAGGATGAAGGCGCTTCGCCTTACGCGATGGGCTATGACCCCAACCGCGAGCAGTTGTACGTCGTCTGCTCGATCTACGGCAGGATCAACCTCATGGTCACGTACAAGGCCACGGCCGGCGGCATCGGCGGCATTGCGCCGACCGCCCTTGCCGGCAGCGACGAAAGCGGCGGCGGCGGCCTTGCCGTCAACCCAGACAACGGCCATGTCTTCGTCACCAACAGCACCACCAATGTCGTCAGTGTCATCAGCGGCAACTCGTACAATGTCGTAGGTGCCGTCCCGGTGGGTCTGAACCCATTCGGGGTTACCGTTGATAAAAACACGGGCTGGGTCTATGTCGTCAACCGAGATGCTGACTCCATCTCTACTTTCCAGGACAACTTCGGCCCCTGATGAATCCCCAAGGGTAATCTGAAGCCTACACAGGCCGGGTGAGCGCGAACATCGGTTCACCCGGCCTGCTTTTTTGTGCTGTAACGTAACCTATGCCCCTGGCTATCGTCTCCATTTGTGCAAGCTATTTGCTTAGCCTGAGGGAGGCCCCGTCATGTATGAAAGAAATTCCACGCCCGTCCCGACCGACTGCCGGCCAGTCTCCATGACCGGCCGACCATTGAAGAGACCGGTCGTACTGGCAATCGTCCTCTTCGCCGGTCTGTGGCTTTGGGGCGTGTGCTCGGCGTCAGCTCAGCCGCCAACACCCGGGACGGCCGGCGCACTGCCGGAGCTTTGGCGCCTGGCGTCATCCAGCCCCGACGCCGCGCTTTGCGCGAATGCGACCTGGGTGAATCCCACCGACAACCCAGAACCCAACGCCTCGATCTCTGTTAACCTCTGGAAAGATGGCGTGCACAAGATCCTTGATACCCCCCTGGGCAAGTTGGATTTCGACGGCGCGACCGCCTATGCCTTCTGCACCGACATCTATCATCCCCGCGCTTCGGGGCGCACTTTTTGCCTGGACAGTACCTTCTTCTCCGATTGGCGCGTGGCGTGGCTGGTGACGCATTACCCGCCGATGCCCGACAATGCCATCCAGCAGGCCGCGCGTCAGGCCGCAGTCTGGCGCTACACCGATGGCTGGACCCTCGATCAGGTTGACCCCACCCTCTACAACGTCGTCTATGACGCCGCAGTGCGCGATGCTTACAATGCCATCCTGGCCGCCATTCCGGCAGCGCCGCCCGCCGAGTATCAGCCCGGCAATGTGCAGATGGTGATCGAGCCTGCGTCAAGCATCGGTTTCCTGCCGGCCCAACCCGCGTTTCCCTTCACGGTGCGCCTGACCAAAGGGGCCGCTCCCCTCGCCAACTACACCGTTACGGTGACGACCACCCTCGGCGCGCTGGACACGCCCAGTTTGCTCACCAACAGCAACGGCGAAGCAACCTTCGTGATGACCAGCACGGTGACGGGCACAGCAACGATCACTGCATCCGCGCTGATTGATCTGCCGGCCGGCTCCCGCTTCATTGACCAGACCAACCCTGATGTTTGGCAGCGCCTGGTCTTGGGCGAGATGGCGCGCGTCCCGGTGTTGGCTCAGGCGACGCATCGCTGGGTAGACTCTGCGAATCTGGTCATTGCCCACAAGTTCGAGGATCGGAATTTCAACGGTGCCCAGGAGGAAGGCGAGGCCAACCTGGCGGGTTGGACGTTCATGCTGACCACGCCGACCGGGACAATCACCGCGACGACTGACAGCGGGGGAAACGCGTACTTCCAGGACGCGATCTCCGGCGATGGCGCCTACACCCTGACCGAAACCCTCCAGGCCGGCTGGATCAACAGCACGCCGCTCAGCCGGGGCGCAGTGCGCGGGCCGGCCGATCCGTGGACGCGCTGGCAAGCTGACTTCGGCAATGCCCGTTATTCCATCCTGGAAGTGATCAAATTCCTGGACGTGAACGGCGATGGGATGCGAGACGCGAGCCAGGAGCCGCAGTTGCCGGGCTGGCAGTTCGCGCTCTACCGCTGGAACGGCGCGGACTGGGCGCAGCATCGGGGCGGCACGACCGGCCCCGACGGCCATCTCTTCTTCACCGATCTCTCGGCCGGCCAATACCGGATCGTCGAGCAGTTGGACAACCACCCGGGTTATACCAACACGACGCCGTTAGCTGTCGAGGCGACGCTGGGGTATCCGATGTGGCAGACCGTGCTTTTCGGGAATCGCGGCGCGCTGGCGGTCAGCGGCAGTAAATTCAGCGACCTCAACGCCGACGGCGTGCGCGACGCCGGCGAGCCGGGGCTGCCCAATTGGGCGTTCCGGTTGAGCGGCGGCCCCCACAACCGGGTGATCACGGCCACGACGGACAACGCGGGCGCGTATCATTTTGCCAACATCGAGCCGGGCATCTACGCCCTCACCGAGCTGGCCCAAGTGGGTTGGGCGCAGACCTACCCCGCCGGCAGTGCCTACGCCGTCACCCTGGCGGACCAACCCCTGACCGGACTCGACTTCGGCAACACCGCGCTGGCCTGCCTCGGCGATCGCGCCTGGCTGGATGCCGACCGCGATGGGATCCAGGACGACGGGGAGTCAGGCTTTCAGGACGTGACGGTCGAGCTTTGGAAGCAGATCGGGGGCGTTTGGGTGTCGCAGGGCGCCCAACAGACCGCCGCCGACGGCCGCTATCTTTTCTGCGCTCTGTTGGCAGGCACATATTATGTCCACTTCGAGGCGCCCGCCGGCTACCTCTTCAGCCCGGCCGATCAGGGCGGCGATGACACCGCCGACAGCGACGCCAGCGCGAGCGGCGACACCCCCACCATCACCCTGGCTGCTGGCGCAGATCAGCGCCAGTGGGACGCCGGGCTGAATCGGCCGGCCGACACGCCCACCCCTACGCCGACCCCCACTGACACGCCGACCGCGACCGCCACCCCGACGGATACGCCAACCGCGACGCCGACTGCTACCGCAACCCCAACCAGCACGCCGACCGCCACGCCCACGGTCACGCCGACCCCCACTGACACGCCGACCGCGACCGCCGCCCCGACGGATACACCGACCGCGACCGCCACAGCCACGCCGACCGCGACATCGACTGCTACCGCAACCCCTACCAGCACGCCGGCCCTCGGCTGCATCACCGGGCAGAACCGCGACGAGCTGCACATCGGGCTGGCCGGTTGGACGATCCACGCGCGGCCGCGCGATGCGCAGTCGCCGGTCTTGACCGATGTGACGGATGGCAGCGGCAACTACCACTTCGACGGGCTGGCGCCGGGCTGGTGGACCGTCTGGGAAGAGATGCAGCGGGGCTGGGCGCCGGTCACGCCGGCGACCTTCGATGTGGAGGTGACGGCCGGGCCGGTCTGCGCGACGACTGCCTTCAAGAACCGGCAGGCCTGCGCCGTGGATCCCTTCGAGAGCGACGACACGCCCGCCAACGCCAGGCCCATCGCGATCAACGGCCTCGCCCAAAAGCACACGCTGGAACCCCCCACCGATATGGATTGGGCCTACTTCGACGCGGCCGCGGGTAGCGTCTACACGATCACCACGAGCAGCCTGCTCGGCCTGACCGACACCTACATGGAACTGTATGCCCCGGATGGCGTCACCCGGCTGCGGGAGAACGACGACGCGACCCCCGGCGACTCCGCCTCCCAGATCGTCTGGCAGGCGCCGGCAAGCGGCCGCTATTTCATCCATGTGCGCGACTACTACCAGACCGGGGCGCGCGGCTGCCTGGGCTACGAGCTGAGCGTCGCGGGACGCATCGCCGTCTACCTGCCCATCATCGTCAATCTCCCCCCGCCGACGGCGACGCCGACCGCCTCCGCGCCCCATACGCCGACGCCAAGCCCGATCGTGCCGACCAGCACTCCGACCGCGACGGTCTCGCCCTCGGCAACCCCAACAGCGAGCCAGACGCCGACACCGACGCGCACGCCATCGCCCACGCCGACACCGCTGCCGCCGATGCTGATCTCGGGCCTGAGCCATCCGAAGGGGATCGGTGTGAACCTGAACTCGCACGCGCTCTATGTCGCCAGCCGCAACACGCATGTCGTGTATCAGGTCAATCCGCTGACCGGCCAGGTGGCCCAGACCATCCCGGTTGGCCGGGAGCCGTTCGGAGTGGCGGTGAACACGCGGACGAACAAGATCTATGTGGCGAATTTCATCGGCAACACCGTCTCAGTCATCAATGGGGTCAGCGCCAGCGTGGCGGCGACGGTCACGCTGGCAGGCTACGGAGAGCCGACCTACGTCGCCATCAACGAAGTCACGAACCGCGTCTATGTGCCGCTCCACCGCGACGGCCGGCTGGCCGTCATCAACGGGGCCACCGATACGCTGCTCACGACGGTGGAGACCTGCGCCGGGGCCTTCGGCGTCGCCGCGGACCCCATCACTAATCGGGTCTATGTTTCCTGCCGGGATGCGCAGATAATTCGCGTCATCAGCGGCGCGACGAATGCGATCCTGTGGAATGAGACGATCTGGCTGCCGGGCGCGCCCTATGCGCTCGGCGCCGACCCGGCCTTGGGCCGGCTCTACGTATCCTATGCCCACGACCCGAGCGATCCGTTGGCCCCGCGCCATGTGATGGTCTTCCGGGTGCCGGCGGATTTGCCCGCGCCGTGGGGCGTCGTGCCGGTGAAGCCCGGCGGCCCGAACGGCGGAGGCGGCATCATCGCCAACCCGACCACCCACCATGTTTTCGTCACCAACAGCCTGGACGACAGCGTGAGCGTGTTCGATGGCTACACCCTCGCCGTGCTCGACACGATCCCGGTTGGCGATGATCCGATGGGGGTGGCGGTGGACGGCGGGTTGGGCTACGTATATGTCGGCAACCGCGCCAGCAACAACCTGAATACAATTCCAGACTGGTAGGAGCGGATTTCCGGCCCCATGCCGCCCGGAGTATAATCGGCGTATCTCGCGTATGGAGGCATGGATGGGTTTCACGGTTGAGCAACTACGAAGCGGCCTCGCGGCCCTGGGCGACACGCCGATCAGCAGCTTGCAGATCGTCGCCGCCGCGGAGGTCGCTTCACAATACTATCCGCATCTTGATCCGGCGCAGCCTGCGCTGATCCTGGGCCTGGCCGACCGTTCGCTGGCCGGCCGCATCCAGGAGACGCTGCTGCGGGCCTACCCCGCCGACCATGTCGTGACCCTGGCGCACGGCGCGACCCACACCCAATTTCGTCTCGACGGCTTCGCTGGGCTGGCCGATTTCCTATCGTCAGCCATTCTGCTGATTCCCCCGCTATCGCAGCCGGCCGCCTACGCGGCGCTCCAGGACATTGCCGTGCATCTCCGGTCGCCGGAAGGATGTCCATGGGATCGCGATCTCACGTGGGCGAAGCTGCGCGCGTCCCTCCTGGAAGAAACGCACGAGCTCCTGGCTGCGTTGGACGCCGAAGACGCAGCGAAAGTAAGGGAAGAGTTGGGGGATCTGCTCCTGCAGATCAGCCTGCAAGCGCAGATTGCCACGGAGGCGGGGCTTTTTCGCTTCGGGGATGTCATCGCGGCGATTGTGGACAAGCTGATCCGCCGCCATCCGCACGTGTTTGGCGATGCGGTGGTGAGCGGCACGGCCGACGTGCTGGCGAACTGGGAGGCGATCAAGGCGGCCGAACGGAAGAACAACGGCGAAAAACGCTCGCCACTTTCGGGCGTCCCCAAAGGCCTGCCGGCCCTGGCCCAGGCGCAGGCCTACATTGACCGCATGTCGCGGCTCCAGGCGCAGCCGGCGCCGGTTGCGCCCTGGGCCGCGCTGGCTGACCTGCCGGCCGGCGCGGCCGAGCAGTTGGGCGACGCACTCTTCGAACTGGCTGCCTGGGCGCTGGCCCGCGGCCTCGACGCCGAGAGCGCGCTGCGCGCGGCCAATGCCCGCTTCGCGGCCGCGATCGAAGCGCAGGCAATGTAGCGCAAGATGGCATCCTGCGCTACAGAGCTTCACCCCCGCGCCAGGCAACGCACGATCTCACCGACGTACATCCGATGATAATCCTGCCGCGGATAGTTGCGCGGCCCAATCGTCGCATCAACAAAGCAGCCTGGGACGATGTCCTGGGCGTAGAGCTTCCGGCATTCCAACACCAGCCGCGCCTGGGCAAAGTGCACCGCCCCCTCGCCGCCTGCCACGGGGCTCAAACCCGTCTCCGCAGCCTTGTTCACGTCGCGGCCCGAACGGCTGCCGCAGAAGTCCAGGGCTGAACGGTAGGACTCATCGAAGAAGTTCAGGGTGTAGTGCGTCGCCCGCTCCATGAACTGGAACGTGTAGCGGTGCGGCCGCACGAAGCAGAAGGCCACGCGCTTCCCCCACAACTCACCGAGCGCGCCCCAACTGGCGGTCATCATGTTGAACGAATCGAGCGTCCCGGCGGCAATCAGCATCCAATCACGGCCAATGAGCTTGAACGGATTGTCGGTGATCTGCTCAGGGTGGATTTCGATCAGGGTATCGGTCATCGTGAAAGCTCCTTTGCCAGAATGATTGCCATTCTACCACAACTCCGAACCGCACGGAAATCGCGTGAGATGACGGAGGCAAAAGTCGCTTTGCTCCAGCCTCGTTCAGGTGGTAGAATGATAGCGCTTTGGATGACTGAGTCTGAATTCACACCCTGGAGCAACCAACGTGCAAATCCTTTTGATGCATCCTGATGACAACATCGCGGTCACACCCACCGATCTGTCGGCCGGGCAGACGGTCGAAGTCGCCGGCGAGATAATCATCGCGTCGCAACCGATCCCCTTCGGCCACAAACTGGCGCGGCGCGCCATCGCCCGCGGGGAGATCGTCGTGAAGTACGGCCAGCCGATCGGCCGGGCCATTGCCGAGATCGCGCGCGGCGACCATGTCCACGTCCACAACATCGAGAGCCTGCGCGGCCGCGGCGATCTGGGCGCGGCCGCCGGCGACCTGGGGCCAGCCGGCTCGGCCGCACACTTCAAGCTGAAGACCGCGGACGCGGGCGCGCTGCCCGCGACGCACTTTATGGGCTATCGCCGCAAGGATGGCCGGGCCGGGGTGCGCAACCACCTCCTGGTCATATCCACGGTGCACTGCGCCAACAGCGTCGTGGATCGGGTCGGCCAGACCTTGCCCGACGTGGTCGCCCTCTCCCACGCCTGGGGCTGCTCGCAACTGGGGGATGACCTGGCGCAATCGCGCCGCGTGCTGGAGGAATTCGCCAGTCACCCGAACGTCGGCGCGGCGATCCTCATCGGCCTGGGCTGCGAGACGATGCCGACGGTCGAGATGGGCGAGAAGCTGGCCGGGTTGGGGCTGCCGGTCGCCCGCCTGACGATCCAGGAGGAGGGCGGGACGCGGGCGACCTATGGCAAGGCGCTGGGCATGGCCCGCGACATCCTGCAAGACCTCCAACGCGCGCAGCGCGAGCCGATCCCCCTCTCCGAGCTGATCGTGGGGCTGGAGTGCGGCGGGTCAGATGGCTGGTCGGGCATCACCGCCAACCCGGCCGTCGGGGTGGCGAGCGACCTGGTCGTCGCGGCCGGCGGGACGGTCATCCTGTCGGAGACGACCGAATTCATCGGCGCGGAGCATGTGCTGGCTGCGCGGTCGGCCAATGACGATGTGGGACGGCAGATCGTCGCGTTCACGCGCGGCCGCGAGGCCGAGGCGGCGCGCATGGGGGTGGACATGCGGGGGGGCCAGCCGACCCCGGGCAACATCGCGGGCGGGCTGACGACGGTGGAGGAGAAATCGCTCGGCGCCATCGCCAAGGGCGGCAGCACGGTCATCCAGGAGGCGATCCCCTATGCGCATCGGCCCAGTCGCCGCGGGCTGGTGGTGATGGACACGCCCGGCAACGACCCGGAGTCGGTGACCGCGATGGCGGCGGGCGGCGCGCAAATCGTGGTCTTCACGACCGGCCGCGGCACACCGGCCGGCTGCCCCATCGCGCCGGTGATCAAGGTCGCCACGAACAGCGCCATGTATCGCCGCCTGGCCGACGACACGGATCTGGACGCGGGGACGATCGTCGAGGCGGGCGAACCGCTCGGCAGCGTCGGCTGTCGCATCTTCGAGGAGATCGTCGCGGTGGCGAACGGCCAGCAGACGGCCGCCGAGGTGTGGGGCGCAAAGGAGTTCGCCATCAACGTGGTGGGGCCACGGGTGTAACTCTACTTCATCTCCCGCACGCGCGGGAAGCGCAAGGCGACGAACGCGCCGTAGGCCAGCGAGATCGTCGCGCCCAGGCCCACCGCCAACGGCGCGCCGATCCGGTCGGCCACCAGCCCGGCCTGCAGCCCGCCCAGGCGCATCATGCTCTGCGTGGTGAGCGAGTAGAGGCTCATTACGCGGCCGCGCATGGTGTCCGGCGTCATCACCTGGATCAGGGTGTTGGCTAATGCGTTTTGCCACACGAAGCTGAAACCCGCCCCGAACAGACACGCCAGGGAAAGCAGGAAAGAGCGGGAGGACGCAAAGAGGATGAGGGACGCGGGGAAGACCAGGTTGCCGAGGGTCAGCAGCCGGCCGCGGCGGACGCTTTCGGCGAGCGAGGCGATGACGAGCGCGCCGACCAGCGCGCCCAGGCCCACCATCGTCAGCAACATGCCCAGGGGCAACGCCTGCGGGGTCTGGCAGCGCAGGAGTGCAATCGGTCCGTAGCATAGTGTCTGGATCACGGCGCCGGCGCTCTCGCGCAGCACATCGTTGGCGAAGACCGGCATCAGGGTGCTGTAGGGCATGGAGAGGAACGCGGCGACCGCCACCAGGCTCATCAAGATGAGCAGCGTCTGCTGCCCGGTGACGTAGCGCACCCCGTCGGCCATGTGCCGGGCCAGCCCCACGGCCGCCGGGGATGACGAACGAGGCAGGTTGCGCATCAGCAGCAGGCTGGCGATGACCGCCACGAAGGTGAAGGCGTTGATGAGGAATGCCATCCCTTCGCCGGTCGCCGCGACCACCACGCCGGCCAGTGCGGGGCCGAGCGCCCGCGCGCCGTTGAACAGCGCCGAGTTCAGCCCGATGGCGTTGGTCAGATCCGCCTTGCCCTCCACCATATCCACCGTGAAGGACTGGCGGGCCGGCATGTCCACGGCCTGCAGCGCGCCCATCAGAAACGCCAGGATATACACCTGCCACACCTGGATGACACCGGTCAACGTCAGGCCGGCCAGGAGCAGCGCCTGGATCAACATCCCCGTCTGCGTGCCCACGATCACCGTGCGCTTGGGGATGCGGTCAGAGAGGGAGCCGCCCCAGAGCGCCAGCGGCAGCAGCGGGATCAACCCCATGAAGTTGATCATCCCCAGCGCGGCGGCTGAGCCGGTCAGGCGATAGACGAGCAATTGCTGCGCCATCGTTTGCATCCAGGTGCCGATGAGCGATGTACCCTGGCCCATGAACCAGAGCCGGTAGTTGCGATGCCGCAGCGCGCGAAATGTGCCGCCGGCCGCGGCTCTCTTTTCGATCACGGCGTATGGTCCTCCCACATCAAACGACAAGAATATGGTATTCTTTCGGGGTAGCCGATCTCAGGCTGGAATCGTGCAATGGATGCAACCATGGCAATGATGAACAACAACGACCCAACCCAAACGCAACCGAAGCCCCTCCCCACGCAATTTGCGCCTGCCGAGCGAGCGCTCCCGCAGGTGGTCTCTGCGCAGGCCGAGCGGTTCGTCGCCGCGGCGCTGCCGGAAATGCGCGCCGTCCTCGACGCCATGCCCGACGCGGTGGTCATGCTCAATCGGCATCGCCAGATCATCTTCGCCAACCGCAGCACGCTGACCGTGCTCGATCGCGATAACGGCCAACTGCTCGGACTGCGGCCCGGCGAGGCGCTGAACTGCGTGCACGCCTACGAGAGCGCAGGGGGTTGCGGCACGACCACCTTTTGCAGCACATGTGGCGCGGTGCGCGCCATCCTCAAAAGCCAGCGCGGCCAGGCGGATGTCCAGGAATGCCGGATCATCTCGAGCGACGCGTTGGATCTGCGCGTGTGGACCGTGCCGTTTCAGTTGGACGGCGAAAAACTGACGATCTTCACGATCCATGACATCCGGTATGAATTAGCAGTACCGCAAAACTCGCTATCGCTACGGATGTCATTCTGAGCGGGTCGGTCCCGAACCTCTCGTTACGGCGCGAAACCAGCGAAGGATCTTCCTTCCTCCACCCACTACCCGCGCCCCACCGTCGCCAACGCCTGCCGGCTGCCATCCTGGAGGAACGCGACCTCCGAGGCGATGGTGACAAAGCGGAAGCCGGCGTCCAGCCAGCGTTTGGCGTCCGCCGCGCCGTAGGTGTGGATACCGGGCGTCTTGCCGGCCTTCTGGCACGCGGCCAGCACGCTGAGGATCGCGGAAGTGTGCGCCGCGGAGCCGCGCTGCGTGCCCAAGGACGCGGCCAGGTCGGTCGGCCCGATCCAGCAGCCATCCACCCCCAGCGTCCCCAGGATCTCCCCGGCCCGCGCCACCGCCTCGACCGTCTCGATCTGCACGCCCAGATAGACCTGCTCGTCAATCCAATCGCCGTAGTCGCTCCCGTGATATTCCGCCAGGGTCGCGCCATAGGAGCGGCCGCCGAGCGGCGGATAGCGCACGGCATAGGCGGCCGCCTGCGCCTCCGCGGCCGAGTTGACCATCGGCACGATGATGCCGAGCGCGCCCCGGTCGAGCATCCGGCCGATGGCGTAGAAATCGTTCTTGCGCACGCGCGTGAACGGCGCGCACCCCGCCAGCGTGATCGCCTGGAACGCGTGGAGCGCGGTCGTGTCATCCCAGTTGCCGTGCTGATTGTCCACCTGCACGAAATCGAATCCCGCACGCGCGAGAAAGCCAGCCACTTCCGCCGAACCGAGACTGGCGTTGATGCCGACGGCCGCCTGACCGGCCAACAAGCGTTGTTTGGTGGTGTTGATTTTCATGATTTCTCCCTGATGGTGAATATTCGCCGCCGCTCACTCCACGGTGACGCTCTTCGCCAGATTGCGCGGCTGATCCACGTCTGCCCCGCGGCGGACGGCGATGTGATATGCCAGCAGTTGCAACGGGATCACCGCCAGCACCGGAGTCAGTAGCGGCGCGGCGGCCGGGATGGCGAGGACGTGGTCCGCTTTGGTGCGGATGAAGTCGTCTCCCGCGGTCGCCACCGCGATCACGATGCCCCCACGCGCCTTTACCTGCTCGATCTGGCTGATCATCTTGTCGTAGACCGCGTCTTGCGGGCAGATGGCGACGACCGGCATGTGCTCGTCAATCAGCGCGATGGGGCCGTGCTTCATCTCGCCGGCCGCATAGCCCTCCGCGTGGATGTAGCTGATCTCCTTGAGCTTGAGCGCGCCCTCCAGCGCAATCGGATAGTTGATGCCGCGGCCCAGGTAGAGGAAGTTGGTGTACTGAAAGAACCGCTGCGCCAGGTCTTCGTACAACTTGTGCGTCGCCGGCTCCAGCAGTTGGCCGACCAGCGCGGGCAGCGCAGCGAGATCGTCCAGCAGCCGGCGACGCCGCTCGGCCGGCAGCGCGCCGCGCAGGCTGGCCAACCCCACCGCCAGCAGGTATTGATCCACCAGGGACGCGGTGAACGCCTTCGTGGAGGCGACGCCGATCTCCGGGCCGGTGTGCATGTAGATCACGCTGTCGCTGACGCGCGACGCCTGGCTGCCGATCACATTGACGATCGTCGCCAGGTGCGCGCCCTTCGTCCGGCCTTCCTCCATCGCAGCCAGGGTATCCACGGTCTCGCCCGATTGTGTGATCGCCAACAACAGCGTATCGGCATCAACCACCGGATCGCGGTAGCGAAACTCAGACGCGTATTCCACGCGCACCGGCAGCCGCGCCAACTGCTCGAACATGAACGCGCCCACCAGCTCGGAGTGGTACGAGGTGCCGCACGCCACGCTCACCACCTGGGTCAGACTGCGAGCGCGCTCCGGCGTCAGCGTGAGCTGCTCCAGGTACACTTCGCCCGCCCCCAGATCCACCCGGCCGCGGATCGTGTCGGTGAGGGAATTGGCTTGCTCGTAGATCTCCTTCTGCATGAAGTGCTTGTACTCGCCTTTAGCGGCCGAGACCGGGTCCCAGGGGATGGTGTGCACCTGGGGCCGCACGGGTTGCCCATCGAGTGTGCTGAAGGTCGCGCCGTCCGCTGTCACCACCGCCATCTGGCGGTTCTCCAGGAAGACCATGCGGCGGGTGTGCTCCAGGATGGCGGGCATGTCTGAGGCGATGAACATCTCGCCCTCGCCGAAGCCAACCGTCACGCCGCCCGCGTTGCCCAGCCGCGCGGCCACCAACATCTCCGGCTGATCGAGCGAAAGCACCACGATGGCGCTCGGCCCGCGCAGATGGGCCAACGCCAGACGCACCGCTTCGAGCAGCGACGCCTCATCCCGGCAGTGCAATCCCACCAGATGCGCGATCACCTCGGTGTCGGTGTCCGACTGGAAGACGATCCCCTCAGCCTCCAACTCGGCGCGGAGTTGGCGGAAATTCTCGACGATACCGTTTTGCACGACCACCAGCCGGCCGGTGAAGTCGGCGTGCGGATGGGCGTTGCGCTCGCTAGGCTTGCCATGGGTTGCCCAGCGCGTATGACCAAGGGCGATGTGGCCCTCTACCGGCGCTTGCGCCAGCTTGACGACCAGGTTGCTTAGCTTGCCGACATCGCGGCGGATGGCGATCCGCCCGTCCTGGATGACGGCGATCCCCGCCGAATCGTAGCCGCGATATTCCAACCGCTGCAAACCATCCATGATGATCTGGGCCGCGTTGCGCGGGCCGACATAACCAACGATGCCACACATAGAAACCCCTTATTCATCATTCACCGTTCATCATTCCATAAACTCGATCCATCGGCGTTGCGCCGGGTCGGCCGCGGCGTAATCGCCCCGCATGTCGGCTGGCAGCAGCGCGGCGAGCTGGGCCATGGCTTCGTCGGTGATCTCCCGCATCTCCTCCCGGCTGGTCTTTTCTGGCTGGTCGCCGGGCCACTTCACCCGAAACGGCCGACCAAAAGTCAGGGCGACCGGCGTGCGTTTGAGCAGCGGGACGGAGAACTTGAACTTCGGCGTGCCCGTCACCGCGCACGGCATCCACCAAGCGTCGGGCGCACGGCGACCCACGAAAGCCAGCCCCTCCTTGGCGGCCTTGAGCATCCCGTCAAGGCTGCGCGTGCCTTCCGGCGAGATCACCGAGATGTCGCCGTCGGCCAGCACATCCCACGTGGCGCCGAGCGCCTGGCGATCCACCACCCCGCGCGTGATGAAGATCACGTGATAGCCCTTGAGCAGGAACCCGACCAACGGCCACGAGGCCGCCTCGATCTTGGTCAACGGCACGTTGTAGCGCGCGAGCTTGCCGCTGATGAGCACCGGGTCCAGCCAATGGATGTGATTGTAATAGATGATCCCGGCGCCATCCCGCGGCAACTGCGCCATGCCGCGAATCTCCACCTTGACAAACAGCCACATCAGGAAACGCAGGACCAGGCCCCAGAAGTAACGGCCCCACGGGATCGGATGCACACGCTTCGCCACTGCGTCACCCCACTCCAGCATCGCGATGGGTCGCGGCCCATCGCTTCACCAAACCGCGCGCCCGATCCACGACTTCGTCCGCGGTCATGGCTGTGCTGTCAATCATAATGGCATCCGCGGCCGCGGCCAGGGGCGAATGCTGGCGCTGTGAGTCAATTTCATCGCGGCGGCGCAGCTCCCCCAGCACCCGGTCGAAATCCGCCGGCTCGCCGCGCGCCAGGCGCTCGCGATGCCGCCGCGCCGCGCGTTCCTGGAGGGTCGCGTCCAGGTAGATCTTCAGGTCGGCGTCGGGCAGGACGACCGTGCCGATATCGCGGCCCACCATCACCACCCGGCCGGCCGCGGCGATGCGGCGCTGCTGCGCCACCATCGCCTGGCGCACCCCGCGATAGGCCGACACCGGCGACACCGCCCGCTCGACTTCCGGTTTGCGGATCTCCCAGCTCAGGTCGGCGCCGTCCACAAGCACGGTCACATCGCGGCCATCGGCCACGGTTGGCGCCATCACCTGGATCTCGATCTGCTCGGCCAGGGCGGTGACGGCCGTCTCGTCGGCGATGGGGACGCCGGCCGCCAGCGCGGCCGCGGCCACCGCGCGATACATCACGCCCGTGTCGAGGTATAGATAGCCGTATTCTCGCGCCAATCGGCCGCCGACTGTGCTCTTGCCAGAGGCCGCCGGCCCATCAATTGCGATCGTACCTGGCAGCAATCGCTCCACCTTTCTCTCGGCCGGCGCGCCACGCTGCGCGTGCGTACGCCAAGCCGCCTCGCGCAGCGCGCGCACCTCGCCGGGGGTGAGATCGCGCCACTTGCCGGGCCGCAGATCGCCCAGGACGAGCGGCCCCAGGCCGATCCGGATCACCCGCAACGCGGGATGACCCAACAACGCCACCATGCGCCGCAGTTGCCGCTTGCGCCCCTCGAACAACGTCACTTTCAGCCAGCGCGTGGACCGCGGTCGGGCCAGGGGCTGACCCGGTTCGATCGGGGCCGGGGGCGTCGGCTTCCTGAACTCGGCCGGCGGCTCGCTCAACAACTCGGCGCGCGCGGGCGCGGTCGGCCCATCCTCCAACATGACGCCATGCGCCAAACGCCGGACCTTGCGGGCGTCCGGGATGCCCGCCACCTGCACTAAATAGGTCTTGCCGTGCTCGTACCTGGGATGCAGCAGGCGTTGCGTCAACTCGCCGTCGTTCGTCAGCAGCAGCAGCCCCTCGCTGTCGTGATCGAGCCGGCCGACGACGAAGAGGCGCTCCGGGGTCTGCACCAGTTCTTTCCACGACGGATAGTCGGCGCGCAAGTCCTCGCTGGAGAGATAGCCGTCCGGCTTATGCAGCATGATGTAACGCAGCCGCTGCCGGCGGATCGGTTTGCGATCTACGCTGATCTCTGCGGTCGCGGGATCCACCTTCAGCCCCAGCTCGGTGACGACGCGGCCATCCACCGTGACCCGGCCGGCCAGGATCAGCTCCTCGCAGGCGCGGCGCGAGCCGAGACCGGCCTGCGCCAGGACTTTTTGCAGACGTTCCTCAGACATGAACTAATTTTCTCATCATTACGGCCCCTGCCGGACCGTCAACGGCGTCTCGGCCAACGGCCGGCCGGCGAAAGTCAGGGTCAACGTGCCCACCGGCAGCGTGCTGGTGAGCGGGATGGTTGGGTCGAGCGCCCGCACCGGCTGCGCCAGCGACCACTGCCAACGCGGCAAAAACAACGCCGGCGCAGCGGCGGTCTGCAACCGATAGGCCGCGCCGTCAGAGCCGTCCGCCCACGCCAGCGCATCGTTCGGCAGCGCCACATTCTGCCACTGCCAGCCGCGATCCGCAAAATCGAGCAGCGCCCGTGTGTCGGCATAGCGATCCTGGCTGCCGAGCACGACGGTCAACAGCCGGTGGCCGTCCCGCGTCACCGAGGCCACCAGGCATTCCCCCGCAAGATCGGTTGTGCCGGTTTTCACGCCGTCGGCCCCGCGATAGACGCCGAGCAGCTCGTTGGTGTTGGTCAGCGTCCGGCCGGCGATTTTGGCCGACGGGGTGGCGACGATCTGCGCCAGGGCGGGATAGACCAGCGCCGCCCGCGCCAGGCCCACCAGATCGGCCGCCGTGATGGTCTCGCCCGGCTCGTCGCCGCCGTGGGCGTTCGTGAAGCGCGTCCCCCGCAGCCCCAACTCGGCGGCCGTCTCGCTCATCAGCCGGACGAACACCGCCTCGCTCCCCGCGACATGCTCGGCCAGGGCGACGGCCGCATCGTTGCCCGATGGCAGGAGCAGGCCGTAGAGCAGATCGCGCACCGTCAACGTCTCGCCGGCCGTCAGGCCCATCCGGCTGCCCGGCGTGCCCGCGGCCCGGGCCGAAATGACAACCCGGCTGTCGAGGTTGGCCTGGCGCACCGTCACCAGCGCGGTCATCAGCTTGGCCGTGCTGGCCGGCGGGAGCGGCTCGTTGGGCCGCAGCGAGTAGAGGGTCTGCCCGGCGTCGAGATCCACGACCAGCGCGGCCCGCGCGGTCACGGCCGGCCGGCGAGTCAGGTTATACGCCGCCCGCACATGCTCAGGATGCATCCGCAGCCCGCCCTGCCGCCCATCGCTGATGACCGGCGGCCCGAAGCCGAGGCAAGCCAGGCTGGCGAGGAGCAAGAGCAACGCCGCTCCGCCCCGCACAAGGCCTGCCCGCCGCCGATCGCGCATTTGACGACCTGCCAGGCATCGGTTAGAATTCACAACAACACTTCATTGAGGTGATACGATGCCACTGTATGAGTACCGTTGTGACAACTGCGCAACCCGTTTCGAGGTGCTGCGCCCCATGAGCCAGGCCGACAACGTTGTTGCGTGCCCCTTCTGCGCCGAAATGGGCAGCCGCCGCCTGATCTCGCTCTTCGCCGCGGTGAGCAAAGACGCCGGGGGTGGCAGCCGACTCGTCGCCAGCAGCGGCGCAGCGGCCTGCGGCTCGTGCGCGGGAGGGCATTGCGCAACCTGCGCGCATTGATCTCCGCTTCCCAAACCTGAAACGACGAGGGACGCCAGCACGGTGTCCCTCGTCGTTGTTAATATTACGACTATAATTGTCATGCTGAGGCCCGTCGTTTGGGCCGAAGCATCTCGCGGGGAACCGCGAGACGCTTCGCTGGCGACCTGGAATGCCGAAATTGAACTATTCGACCCGCTCAGCGTGACATCCTGATGAGAGTACGATTGTAGTATTAATCAGTCGAGGCGACCACGGCGGGTTCGTCCCTACGGTTTCAACAGAACCTTCAACACCCCTGGCTCGCCCGCGGCCTGGAACGCGGCCGCTCCTTCCGCCAGAGAGTAGCAGGCCGAGATCAGCGGCCTGGGGTCCACCAGCCCGCTCGCCAGCAGCCGTAGGGCTGGCGCAAAGGGGCCGCAGCGCGAGCCGACCAGGGTGATCTCCCGGACGACCAGCGCGCTCATGTCCAACCCGACCTCGCCGTGATAGGTGCTCTTCAGCACCAGGGTCCCCCGCGGGCGCAGCATCCGATTCGCCAGGGCAAAACCGCCCGGCCCGCCGGCGCAATCCACCACCACATCGGCCTGCGCCGCCCCGATCACATCTCCGGCCAGCGTCGTTGTGATCCCCCACGATCTAGCAATCGCCAGTTTGTCGGGATGCCGGCCCATCAGCAGCAGGTCGGCGCCGGTCAGGCGCAGCACCGCGGCAACCAGCAGGCCGAGCTTGCCATCTCCGACGACGATGACCCGATCGGTGGGCCGGATGGCGACTTGCGCCAGGATTTCGCACGCGGCCGCGAGCGGCTCGACGAAGACAGCCAGCTCATCGGGCACGTGGTCGGGAACGGGATGGAGGTTGGGGAGCGGGAGGCGCAGGTAGTCGGCGAAGGCCCCGTCGCGGCCCATGATCCCCAGCGTCGTGCGGTTCGGGCAATGCGTGTGGCGGCCCGCCAGGCAGGTCGGACAGGCATAGCAAGCGGCGTTGATGTCGCCTACCACGCGGCGGCCGATCCAGGCCGGGTCGGGGGATTGGACCACCTCCCCGACGAATTCGTGGCCCAGGACGCCGCGAAACCTCATGTAGCCGCGCAGCAGCTCGCGATCCGTGGCGCACACGCCGGCCAGCCGAACGCGCACCAGCGCTTCATCGGCCGGCGGCTGCGGGTCGGAATAGGCCGGGTCATATCGTAAACCGCCATCACAAACCAGCGCGCGCATGCACCCTCCTCGAAAATGTACTGCGTACGGGCACAAACTGCGTTTTTTGGTACCGCAGATTCTTCGCTGGATGCTCGCCGTCGCGAGAGATTAGGGGCAAACCCGCTCAGAAAGACAGACATCTAAAAGCGCACGTTGCAACCGTGCCAAGTATAGAATGAGAGAACACAGACGGCGGGCAATCACACCAAATCCCGTCATTCGTGTTCCCCCACCGACTCGCGTGAAGCGGATCAGGCTCAAGCAGCGCTTTCGGCCGCCGTGCCCAGGAGATTGCGCTCTTCCCAACCGACCAAAATCGGCACCGCGTTGAAGATCGAGGAATAGGTGCCGCTGATCAACCCAAAGAACATCACCGCGATGAACTGGCGGATGGTCGCGCCGCCGAAGAGCAGGAGCGCGGCCATGACGAACAACGCGTTGAGCTGCGTCGCCAACGACCGGTGCATCGTCTCCAACAGGCTGCGGTTGGCGATCACGCGGAACGTCTCGCCCCGATACTTGCCGCTGTTCTCACGAATCCGGTCGAACACCACGATCGTATCCTGCACCGAGAAGCTGATGACCGTCAGCAGGGCCGTCAACAGCAGCGCGTCGGCCTCCCACCCCAGCAGCAGGCTGAGGATGCTGAAGATGCCCAGCGTCACCAGGATGTCATGCACCATGGCAATGACAGCCGACACGCCATAGCGGACGGGATGGGGCACCTTGCGGAATGCGATCACCAGGAAGGCGGTGATCGCGATGGAGGCCGCGAAGACAGCCAAGATGGCGGCCTGCGTCACCTCGTTGCCAATGGCCGGGCCGACCAGCGCAAATTGCACCTCGCGCACGTTGGCGCCGTATTTGGCCTTGACCGCCGACATGAGCGCGATTTTCTGCGCCTCATCAATCGGTTTAAGCCGGACTTGCGCGTTCTTGCCATCCCCCAGGGTCGTCACGGCCGTGTCGCCGAACCCGCCATCCACGAAGACCTGGCGCAGCTCCGCTGGCATGATCGGCTGATCGAAGCTCAGTTCCCAGATAGCGCCGCCAGTGAAATCAATGGCGACTTTGAAGGGCCGGCCGATGGTAGCGGTCGAATAGATCATCGCGATCAGGCCGGGCACGATAATCAGGACGGAAAGCAGGAAATACCACCTGCGATGCTCAACGATGCGATACATGTTAGCTCTCCCTCGCCCCTAGAACCCAAGCACCCAGCGCTTTTCGCGCAACGTCTCGCTGCGTTCCCCCTGGAAGATCGCCCGCAGGAACGTCCGCGTGACGATGACGGCCGTGAACATGCTGATCATCACACCGATGGCCAGGTTGAGGGCGAAGCCCAGCACCGCCTGCGCCCCGAACGTGCGACCGAACATGATCAGAATCGCGCAGGTGATCAGGGTGGAGAAGTTCGAGTCGAAGATGGATGTCCACGCCCGACTGAAACCCGCCTCCAGCGCCGACCGCAAGGGCCGGCCCCAGCGCAGCTCTTCCTTCATGCGCTCGAAGATCAAGATGTTGGCGTCCACCGCCATGCCGGTTGATAACAGGAAGCCGGTGATGCCGGGCAGCGTCAACGTGATCGGAATCAGCTTGTACATCGCCAGGTTCAGCAGCGCGTAGATCACGAGGGCCAGCGCCGCCATCAGGCCCGGCAGGCGATAGTAGATGACCATGAAGAACAAGACGGTCGCCAGGCCGATCAGGCCGGCGGTGATGCTGGCCTGGACCGAATCGGCGCCGAGCGTGGCCCCGATGGTGCGGCGGTTGACCACCTCCAGCGGCACCGGCAGCGCGCCGTAGCGCATCTGAACCGCCAGGCTGTCGGCCTCGGCGCGCGTGAACTTCCCGGTGATCTCGCCTTGCCCGTCCGGGATGACCCCCTGGATGCGCGGGGCCGAGAGCACCACGTTGTCCAGGACAATCGCCAGGATGTCGCCGACGTGCGCCCGTGTGTAGTCGCCGAAGATCTGCGCGCCGTTCGTGGCGCCGCTCGAGGTCAGCTCGAAGCTGATCCCCGGCGCGCCGTACCGATCGAGGATCACGGTCGCGTTTTTCAGGTCGCGGCCTGTCATCACCGTCTTGAACACCACTTCAGGGTAAGGATGCGTGGTTTTGCCCAACTCGTTTTCGGTGGGCGTGCGGTCGTTATTGGTTGTCCGCACATAGACGCCCTGTTCGATCCGCGGGTATTGCGGCGCGGACGAAGAACCGATCTCGACGAATTCCAGTTGGCCGGTATTTTTCAGCGTTTGGACCGCCTGATCGGGGTCATCCACGCCCGGCATTTCAACGATGATCCGGTTCTCGCCCTGAAGCTGCACCAACGGTTCGGTCAGACCCAGCGCGTTCACGCGGCGATCCACGATCACTTTGGCCGCTTCCATGTCGGCCGCGGTGATGCGCTGGCCGGCTGACGGTCTGGCCTGCAAAAGCACCTGAGTGCCGCCGCGCAGATCGAGACCCTGCTTGAAGTCCAGGCTGCGATATTCCGCCGGCTGCTGCCAAACCGCCAGGTTCTTCACCCAGGATGGATGCGCGATGGGCAACGCGACATAGAGCGCGATCAGGCCCAACACCAGAATGAGGCCCAACACCAATGTATTGCGACTTCGCATGCGTTTCTCTCCCCCTCCGGGATTACGATGGCTGAAATCTATCCGATACGCCGATTACGATGTTCGGAAGGCAAACGCGGAGATTATACCGCCGCCGGGGGAGACTGTCAAAAAGGCAGCCATCATCCCTTGTTTGACAGCACGGCCAACTGAGGTAAGACTTGCGCCAACACCTCGGCCGGCGTCAGCTCATCGGTTTGCAGATAGATATCGCAGTATTGCCGGGCGTGGCGCAAGCGGTAACGCTCTTCGTCCAGGATCCACGCCGGAAACTCCGGGTCGTGCCGCCGCCGCCGGGCGGTCGTCAACTGCGCATCGAGGTAGATCAGAATATCGGGGTTGGTGACGCGGCGCCACATATCGGGGACGAAGGAGTGTTCCTGCAAGACCTGCCGAGCGCGCCAGCCGCACGCCCGCAGGTTTTGCGCCAGGGTGGATTTCCCCGATGCGCAGACGCCGACCACGGCAACGAGCGGCCCGGCCGTCTCCACCGCGGCGCTCCGGTCAGATCGGCGGCGCCGGGAAGGTCACCGTCATGCGGCGCACTTCCGGCGCCTCGCCGGCCGGCCGCTCGGCCACCTGCACCACGGCCACGGTCACATCATCGCCGGGGCGATCATCGTCGGCGATCAACGCGGCGGCCAACAGATTATCGGCGAGGGATTGGGCCGTGCAGGAGGGTTGGCTACTCAGCTCCGCGACGACCGCCAAGGGATCGAGGGGTCTCCCACGACGTTCCCCCGCGTGCAGGATGCCGTCGGTGTACGCCACCGCGATCTGCCCGGCAGCCAGCGCCAACTCAACGATCACCGGCCGCGTGCGATCCCGGATGCCGACTGTCTCCGCGGGATCATCCAGGGCGCGCCAGCCGGCTGCCTCGCGCAACAACACCGGACATTGGCTGTTGCGGGAGATGACGAGGGTGCGGGTCTCGAGGTCCACTGAAATGATGATCAGCTCGGCCGAGACCTGGCCGCGACGTTGTGTGCGCAGATAGTCATGCGCCGCGCGCGCGACCGCGCCATCCCGCACCCCCTCCGCCAGCAGGCTCATCGCCTTGCGCACCGCGATGTTGCTGATGGATTTGGCGCTCTGGCCGCTGCGCTGACCGTCGGCCATGATGAGGGAGATGCCGCCGCGCGGCCGCTCGACCACCTCGACCGAATCCCCGCTCTCACGCACCGCGTACTTGGCGGCCTTGGCGACGGCGATATAGACGTTCAACATGCCAGCCCTCTACTGGGGAGACTTCGGAAGTCTTGCCTACTTCGCCCGGAGCCGCTCGGCCAGCCAGGCGCGCGCCGCTTCGAGCGTCGTCACCTCGCCCACGGCCTGCGCCTCGCGCAAGCCATCCAAAAGTTGGCCGATCTGCGGGCCGCTCGCCAGCCCGAACTCGGCCATGATCTGGCGGCCGTTCATCAGTGGGGGCGGCTCGACCTGGGCGACGCGCGCGCGGAAGAAGGCGCTGAGCAACTGCCCGGTCGCGCTCAGCCGGCGGCGCCAGATCTCTGCATCGGGCCGCGCCGCCCGGCGGTTTAAACCACCCGCCATACTGTCGGCCAGGCTGAGCAGAGCGCAATCCGGCCCGGCCTCGCCCAACGCCAGGTAGTAGCGATACACGGCGCGGCGGCTGGGCCGTTCACTCAGATCATGCGCCAGCAACGTCGGCCGCATATGCTCGTGCGCCAGGCGCGCCAGATAGGCGATCTCGTCGGAGGCCAGCTTCAGCGCCTCGCCGCGGTGTTGCACCAGCATGGCGCCCCAATGATCGTGCTCGTAGAAATGCGTGTTACCCTCGGCATCCAACGAGCGCATGGCCGGCTTCCCCCAATCGTGCACCAGGGCCGCCCACAGGAGCCAATCGCGGCAAAGCCGGCCGGCCGCCAGCGGCCGCGCCAGGTGCGCCCGCAGGTCGTCGCCATAGGGGGCGAGCAGCGTGGCCAGATCGGCCCACTGATCCGGGCCGGCGATGATCGTGGCGTCCCCCGAGATCGCGGCCGGGATGGCCCACTGGCCGGGCCAGAGCAGTGCAAACACGCCTTCCAGGTGGGCCATGACCGAGCGCGTGTGATCGAAAACGTCCTGATAGTGGGGGCTGGTCTGGGTGACGCCGATCTGCGCGGCCGCTTCGGGGAGGATCGGCGGCAGGAGATCAAGGCCGGCCAGCAGACGCACGTGCTGCCATGCGCCGGGCGCGGCGACGATCCGCATCAGCTCATCGCGCACGCGCTCGCCGGCTACTCCGGCCAGTAACGCCGCATCGCGGCGGATCAGGTTGTAGGTGGCGTCTTCGATACGGAAGCCAAGCTCGACCGACTGGCGTACCGCGCGCAGGCTGCGCAACGGATCATCACGCAGCGCGCTCTCGGTCACAGCCCGGATCAGGCCCCGGTCGAGGTCGCTACGACCGCCGAAGGGGTCAACAACGTCCGGCGCGGCCCCGTTGCGCGTGATCTCCTGGGCCATCGCATTGATGGTGAAATCACGCATGCTCAGATCGTCCAGCAGTTCCGGCAGGCGAAGCCGCGCCACATCCACTTCCAAGGTCGCGTCGGCCTGATCGTGCAGGATCGCCCGGCCGACATCCCGCTCATCATCCAGGACGAAGTAGGCCCCGCCGAACGCGTTGGCGATAGCGCGCGCCAGCCGGACGCCGCCGTGCGGCACAATCACATCCAGGTCATGCGTGGGCCGGTCCAGCAGACGGTCACGCACGTAGCCGCCCACCAGCCAGGCCGGCCGCCCCTGCGCCCCGATGAACGCGATCACCGCCTCGGCTTGCGCCATCTCAGACCGTGCATGATCCGCCACTCACCCTCCGCTTCCTGGTTCATGATCCATCTCAGCCCTCCGGCGTCGGCGGCATGTGGCGCACCAGGATCACCACCGCTTCTTCGCGCGGCCGGGTCTGCTTGGCCGCGCGCCGGGCTGCGTCGGCCGTGCGCCCCACCCCCGCCACCTGCCCGCGCACCAGGGCCACCCAGCACCCCTCGTAAGGGCTGAGATCCAGTTCGGGGCCGGGGTCGGCGGGCGGCGGCTTGGACATCTGTCACATCAACGCGGCCACCAACTCGGCGATCTCGCCCGGATGACGCGCCACGCGCACCCTGGCGGCCTGCAGTGCGGCGATCTTGTCGGCGGCCGTGCCTTTGCCGCCGCTGATGATGGCGCCCGCATGGCCCATGCGCTTGCCGGGCGGCGCGGTCTGGCCGGCGATGAACGCCGTGACCGGCTTGATCATCTGCGCCCCGATGAACTCGGCGGCTTTTTCTTCATCCGTGCCGCCGATCTCACCGATCATCACCACCTGCTCGGTTTCGGGATCCTTCTCGAACAGCTTCAGCACATCCACGAAGCTGGTGCCATTGATCGGATCGCCGCCGATGCCGACCGCTGTGGACTGCCCGATGCCGCGCAGCGTCAGCGCATAGACCACCTCATACGTCAGCGTGCCCGACCGGCTGACCAGACCAACGCGCCCGCGGGTGTGGATATGGCCGGGCATGATACCGACCTTCGCTTCGCCGGGGGTAATCAGCCCAGGGCAATTCGGCCCGATCAGCCGCGAAGACGTGGTGTCCAGATAGGCGCGCACCTTCAGCATGTCCAGCGCGGGGATCCCCTCGGTGATACAGACGATGAGCGGGAGGCCGGCGTCGGCCGCCTCCAGGATCGCATCCGGCGCAAATTTGGCCGGCACATAAATGATGCTAACGTTGGCGCCGGTGGCGTTGACCGCCTCATGCACCGAGTCGAAGATCGGCGTATTGCCGACGCCCGACGGTTTAAACCATCCGCCGCCCTTGCCAGGGGTGACGCCCGCGACCACGGGCGTGCCGTAGGCGATCATCTGTTCCGTGTGAAAAGCGCCCTCTCGGCCGGTGATACCCTGGACGAGCAAACGCGTATCTTTGTTGACCAGGATGCTCATCTACGCCCCCTTTGCGGCCGCCACGGCCATTTGCGCGGCTTCGGCCAACGTCTCTGCGGTCGCCATCTGTGCCTCGGCCAGGATGGCGCGGCCTTCCTCGTAATTCGTGCCCACCAGACGCACCACCATCGGCACCTGAGTCGGCACCTCCTTCAAGGCGGTCAGGATGCCGCGCGCCACCTCGTCGCCGCGCGTGATGCCGCCGAAGATGTTGAAGAGGACGGCCTTGACGTTGGGGTCGCTCAGGATGATCCGCAGCGCCGCCGCGACCTTGTCGGCCTTGGCCCCGCCGCCGACATCCAGGAAGTTGGCCGGCGCGCCGCCGTAGAACTTGATGATGTCCATGGTCGCCATCGCCAGGCCCGCGCCGTTCACCATGCAGCCGATCTGGCCATCGAGCTTGACGTAGCTCAGACCGTTCAGCCGGGCGGTGCGCTCCTCCGGCGTCTCGTCATCCTCGTCTCGCATCGCGGCCAGCTCGGGGTGGCGGAACAACGCGCTGTCATCAATCGCCATCTTGCCGTCGAGCGCCCTGAGCGTACCATCCCCCAGCAGCGCCAACGGGTTGATCTCGGCCAGGCTGGCGTCGCAGCTCATGTAGCAATCGTAGAGTCCCTGGCAGATCTTGGCGAACGCGCCCCACTGCTCCTTCGGCAGGCCGATCCCCAGACCCAGGCCGCGCGCCTGGTATTCCTTCAGACCCAGGCAAGGATCCACGGCCACCGTAAGGATCTTCTCCGGCGTGTGCGCGGCCACCTCCTCGATGTCCACCCCCCCTTCACTCGATGCCATCAGCGCCACGCGGCGCCGCGCCCGATCCAGCACGAAGCCGAGATAAAGCTCCTTGCGGATATCGGCCGCCGGATCCACCAGCACCTTCTTGACCGTTAGCCCCTTGATCGTCATGCCGAGGATGCGCGCCGCGACCGCCTCGGCCTCGGCCGGCGTCTGCGCCAATTTGATGCCGCCCGCCTTGCCGCGTCCACCGACGAGCACCTGCGACTTGACCACCACCGGCCCGCCGATGCGCGCGGCGATGGCGGCTGCCTCAGCCGGCGTCGTCGCCACCTCGCCCTGCGGCACCGGGATGCCGTACTGTCCAAAGATGCGTTTGGCCTGGAATTCTTGTAGGTTCAAAGAGACGCCTCCATCAAGAAATGTCTTTTCTTGTCTTCTTCACGACTTGCTGCACTCGCTGCAAAGTCTGTCGAGCCAAATCCATCGCTTCGCGTGCATCTTCATCCGTGGACGACCCCTCTGCCAACATCCCTGGTAGAGCATCGGGATAGCGCGTCGGAATATAGAACCGATCCAGGAGCAGCAGCGACGTCCTCAACTCACCCAATAGCTCGCGCGGCAACAGGGGAAGCAAATCAGCCATCCGGTGCGTTCGAGGGGGCGCCACACCTTGCCGGGCAAGCCAACCCTTGATCGCCTTTTCTACACATTGCTGTGAGTGGAAGCAAACCTGATTCAGGATTTCCTCTTCCAATGCCAGCTCCGCCATGCGAAGGTCATCACGCGCAAAGGAGAGCCAGCGTTCAGTTCCTTCGTTCATAGATTACTTTACCCTTGGCAGCAATCTCGTCGCGCACAAATGCGCGTTCTTGGCGCAATTGAGCAAATTCGGCTGGCGTATATACCAACACATCAACGCCCACTCTTGGTTGTAGTAGCGCCAGAACTTGCCGCACGCGCTCCAAGAATCGATCATCCGTCTCCTTAATAACGACTAAGTCAAGGTCAGACCATTCACTCACCTGACCTGAGAGATATGAGCCAAAAAGGATGATCTGCGACGGTTGCTCGTGGGCAATCAAGAGCGGTAGCCAACGGCTCAGCTCGTCTTCCAGCAGCGCTTGTCGCGAACGGATATGCGCTTGAACTTGCGAATCAGTCATGGTCATTTCGCCGTTCATATTCTCACTCCAGGCTCACAGCCCAATTATACCACCCCCGTGCAAGACAACAAACCGCACCCCCGTTCGCTCTTTAGCCGCCGCTTGTCGCCCTCAGCGTATGGATCACGATCTCCGGCGGGCAGAAGAAACGCGCAAAGACGCCGGATGCGCCGGCGCCTGCGGAGGTATAGCCCCGCATCGCGCCAAATCGCCACGCGCCGGAGATCAGATCGGGGTGGCAGCGGATGTTCATGTAGGGCGCGAAGCCGCCCGGCAGACAGATTTGCCCGCCGTGGGTGTGGCCGGTCAGGTAGAGGCCGAAGCCGTGGGCGGCCGCCTCTGGCAGCAGCTCCGGGGAGTGCACCAACAGTACGCGAAACGCATCGGTCGGGACGCCGGCCAGCGCCCTGGTGAAATCGTGCAGGCCGAAGAAGTGCGCGTCGTCGAGGCCCGCCAGCCAGATCGCCGCGCCATCCTGCTCCAGCCGCGCCGCTTCATTCAGCAACAGCCGCACGCCGGCCCGCTCGATCATCGGGACCATCTCGATCAGGTCATGGTTGCCCAGGATGCCGAACGCGCCGAAGCGACAGGCGAGGGCCGGCGCCAGCGCAGCCAACTCGGATGCCAGGTGCGCATAACCGCCGTGCGTGTGGAAACGATAGTCGCCCGTGATCACGGCCAGGTCGAAGGCGTGCGGGGCGATCGTGCGGGCGATGTGCTGGCCGAAACCGGGGAAGCCGTCGAAATGGAGATCGGAGAGGTGGAGGATGCGCAGGCCAGCGAACGCGGGCGGCAGGTCCGGCAGAGCGATCGTGTTTTGCCGCACGGTCAACGCCAGGGCGTTGCGCCGGCCCAGCGCGGCCAGCCCGGTGACGCGCAGGGTCAGATGCACCGCGCGGATGAGCGCGCCGAAGTTCTCCAGGTGCAGCCGGCCGCGGCCCCGCCGCCACTGCGCATGATCCGCCTGCGCAGCCAACCGTTGCACGAGATGGGCTTCGCCGATGCGCTGGCGAAGGGCCAGCAACTCATGCTCGTCCAACGCGCTCAAACTTGCAGCCGGCTGATGAGGGTTTCCAGGTAACGCGACTTCATCTGGCGGCTCGCCAGCACCTGCTTCAGTGGGGGCAGCTTGAGGATCACGCCGAGCACCGCGGCCAGCGCCCGATGGCTCCAGAGCACCTGGTTATCGAAGATCAGGTTTTGCATGTTGCCGCGTTCGATTGCCATGACCACGACGCGATGCGCGGAGTTGAGCGAGGTGATCACCCGCTGCGGCCGGGAGCGCAGGGTGATGCCGTGTTGAACGCAGACCCGCGTGCAAACGCCGCAGCCCAGGCACAACTCCTCGTCCACCCGCGCCTGCTTCCGGTTCGGGTGATGCGGATCGTTGGCCAACACTAGCGCCATCGCCTCGACCGGGCACGCGCTGACGCACTTGCCGCAGCCGGCGCATTCCTCGGCCTGAACTTGCGGCAAGAAGTTGGTCGTGTGCACGGGATGCAGCAGCGCAAACCGCCGGGCCGCGATCATCGCTTCGCAGCAGCAGCCGCATCATGGAAAACTCGAAGAAGCCGGCCATCGGCGGCGGCAGGGTGTAGACCGAGCGGCCATCCTGCGCCACATCCACCAGGATGGCGCGGCCTGCCAGCGCGTCGAGCGCCCGCTGCGTCTCCGCCAGTCCCATCCCCCAAGCGCGGCTGGCCTGCGCCGCGGTGAACGGCTTGATCGGCAGCCGGACCGCCAGCCCCGCCTCGCGCTCGCTGAAGAGCAGCGCCAGGATCTTATAGAGCGTCTCCGAAGGGGGGGCGCCCTGGGGGAAGCGGTTCAGCCGCTCGACCAGTTGGGAATAGCCGATTTTCAGGGTGTGATGGGCCATGCAATTACCTTTATCCCGAATCAGCCAGCTTCTTGTACCTGGCTCGGATGCTTCTCGAAGAAATCCACCCGCGGGGCCAGGAATTCCAGGCGATGGGTCGCCGGGTCGGGCATGAACGCGTAGAGCGGCTCGAAGATGCGCGCCCACGACCAAAACTCCTCGCCGACCCGCAGATAGCGCCGGATCATCTCAGCGCCGGCGGGCGCAATCGGATGCATCAGCGCCGCGGCCACGCGTACCATGTGGAACGCGTCTATCAAGGTCTGACGCCGCACATCGGGGGCACACTGATCATCGTAGGGCTTGCTGCGGCTCCACCGCTGGTTGATTTCGCGGATATAATCGCCGACGATTGGGATGGTCTGGTGGAACTCGTACCGGAACATCGCCTGCTCGTAGTTCAGGATCGCGACTTCGGACGCAGCCGCCACCTCCGGGCTGATCGGCCCCACCGGCACGCCGCCGTCGAAGAACTTCTGCGCCGTGTAGAAGCAGGAGCGCACCGCCCGGTTGAAGGCGTTGCTCAGGAGGTTGCCCTCTTTCAGCACCGGGTCGGCGGCCCGCGCATCAGCAGCGGGGTTGAGCGGTTTCGGCTGGAAGCTCATGCTCCGCATCCCCAGTCCCAGGCTGACGAAGTGGGCGCGCAATTGATCGGCGGTGTAATGATCGAGCAACTCACGCGCCATCGGCGGCCTGACTGCGCCGCTGCTGCTAGCCTTCTTACCCAGAAACAGCAGATGCCGGTTGGCGATGAGCTGCGTCGGCTGAAGCTGGCCCTCCGGCGGATCGGCGACGGGTTGTGGACCTTGCGCGCCGAGGAAGATCCCCATCTGCGGCAAGCCGTAGAAGAAGACGTTATCTTCCCCGATGAACTGGTAGACCAGCGCATCTTTGGAGCACCACCAAGCGCGCCAATCTTCGGCGCGGCCGCCCTGCTGCTCCAAATAGGTCGCGGTGAAGGAGATCGGCGCCCACAGCGACTCCGGCCAGACCCAGAAGGTCAGACCACACAAGCCTTCCAAATCGGGCGCGGGCAGCCCCCAGGCCAGGTTGCCGGTGAGCCGGAACGGCACCAGCGTCTCACCCGTGCGATAGCGGAGGCCGTGTTGCCCCACGCGCAGCGCTCCAGTGGCGACCTCCCGATCCTCCAGGCGCTCGAACACCAACTGCACGGAATTCGCCTGACCCTCCTGCCGGGCATGGGCCGGCAATTGCCCCGCGACCGCGTCCAGCGCCGCGATCTGATCCCGCGTCACATGGATCACAGGCGGCGCGAACTGCGCCCGCAGGGTCTGGACGATGAAATAGCGCCACGCCTGTGAGTCGGCCACGCGATCGAGCCACTCCGCCAGCACGGCGCGCAGCCGCGGCAGGGCGAGGTACCAGTTGGTGACATCGCGCATTTCCGGCCGTTTGCCCGTAAGCGCGCTGATCGGGTCGAGCAACTCCTGGGGATCGAACTGATGGCCCAGCGAGCATTCGTCCGCATAGGCCCGCTCCGATCGGCACCCCTGGATGGGGCAGCGTCCCACCACCTGGCGGCCATTCAGGAAGATCCCTTGTTCGGCGTCATAGAACTGCGGCGTCGTCCGCTTCTGCAAGTGCCCGTGCGTGTAGAGCGCGGTCAGCAGCCACGCGCCCAGCGCGCGGTGGATTTCGGTCGCGCGGCCGAGGCTCGACGCGCCGAACAGGTTCGGGCTGATCTCATACGCCGCCAGGGTCTCCTTCTGGCGCTCGTGATTCGCCCGGACAAAATCCGCCAGGCTGCCGGCGAACTCGCCGCGCTCGCTCCGCTGCCGGTGATCCTCAACGATGGGCGAGCCGAAGCAATCGGTGCCGGAAACAAAGATGACGTTCTCCGGCCCGATCCGGTCACGCAGGAAACGCGCAAACACATCGGCCTGGATGAAGACCCCGCCGATATGCCCGAAGTGCAGATCCTTGTTGCCGTAAGGCATCCCGGCCGTGATCACGGCGCGCTTCGGGAAGGTAGGGCGCGCCGCCGGCCTGTGGCCCAAACCAGTTGTCACCGTCTCAGCCATGCCGACTCCGCGCTCATTGTTGCGCCGGGAAGATCATCACGCGATGCCCATCCCCATCCGCCACGTAGATGCGGCCGTCCGGCCCCACCGCGATGCCGGTCGGCAGCGCGAAGGACTGCGCATCGTTGCCATATCCGCCGAACGCAAAGCGCGCGCTGCCGTCCGGGCCGAACGCCAGCACGCGATAGTTCTCCGGGTCGGTCGCATAGATGATGGTGCGTCGCTGATCCACGGCCATTTGCGGCTTGTTGACCACCGAGTTGCCCGCCCAGCCGAAGATCGGCCATTGCGCGGCGTATTCTTGATCGGCGCCGAATTTCTGTACGCGACGGTTCCAGGCATCGGCGATGTACCAATTGCCGGCGCTATCCTGTGCGATGCCGGTTGGCTCGTCGAAGCGGCCATCCACCACGCCGCCCCCGCCGAACTGGGTCAGGAAGGAGCCATCCGGGTTGAAGGCCTGGACGCGTTTGTTGCCGGTGTCCATGACGTAGACCTTGCCATCCTTGCCCACCATCACCTGGCGCGGGCCGTAGAAGGCGAACGGCTTGCCCAGCTCGCCGCCCGTGGACTCGAACACGCCCCAGGCATTGACGAACTTGCCGTCCTTGTCGAACTTCTGCACGCGGTGATTCCAGGTGTCGGCCACATACACGTTGCCATCCTGATCCGCCGCGATGCCCCACGGCTCGTTGAACTGGCCGCGGCCATCCCCCTGGCAACCTTCTTTGGTGTCGAGCTTGCACGTGCTGCCGAATTGCCGCAGGAAGGAGCCGTCGGGGTTGAATATCTGGACGCGGTTATTGCCGGAGTCGGCCACATAGATCCGGCCCTGACCGTCTACCGCCACCGCGCGCGGGAAGCTGAATTGCCCCGGCCCCTTGCCCGCCGCGCCGGTCGCGCCGAGCTGCTGGATCGCCGCGACGACGCGCGCGACATAGGGATCCTTCACTTCGGCAGCAGCCGCGGCTGCCGCGGGCGCGCCCCAATCCCACGCCTGGGCCGCGATATCCTTGCGCACAAACAGGCTGAAGCGATGCACCGGATCCCACTGCGACGTGAGCGTGGTGTAGCGCCGGTGGATGATCACATCCCAGATCTGGCCGCGCTGTTTGCCGTCGCGGAGGATCTCCTGCAGGCGTTGGATCGAGAGGCCCTTGTACGTCTCACGCGGCCACCAGATCAGGCGGTAGTTGAACTCATAGTAGCGTTCCCCCAGATAGGGCCGCACCTTGGAGAGGTTCTTGTCGCCGACCACCACGATGGGCGCGTCTACGGCTTCGCGGCTGGGACTGGCGCCGAAATAGGCCTTCTTGGAATAGTCGCGCAGATACCACTCCAGCGGCCAGGTGGAATCATCGTCATAGGCGACCTTGATCGTATGATCGCCGGTGATCTTGCGCGAGATCTCCTCGATCTGCGCCATCGCCAGCTTGATATCCGGCGTAGCGTGCGCATAGACCATCGGCTCGGTCGCGTAGTCGTGATTGATGAAGGCGAAGCGATAGGCGGCCGCGGCCGTGGTGCACGCCAGCAGCCCCAGGAGCGTCAGGCTGACCACGCGCAGGCTTTGCCGGCCGCCCAACACGACCACACGATCGTAGATCAAATAGATCAGCGCCAACGCGACCGCCAACGCCACAAGCCACTGTACTGTATTGCTCAACCCATTGATGCTGACATCCACAAACGGCTTCTTGCTGGCGACCGGAAAGACCGCCTTCACTGCCAGCAACGCCAACGGGGTCATGACAACCAACCACAACCCACCGCGGCGCAACGCCTCCGGCCGATTCAGGCCATCTATCAGACGGCCCAGCCACAACCCGGCCAGCAGCGCCATCGAAGTGGCGAAGTAGACGACGTGCCACGCCATCTTCTCGCCCACGTAGGTGAAGACCGCCCAAGCGCCCAAGAACCAAACCACCAGGAACGCCTCGAACACAGCCTGCACGCTGAAGACAGGGGGCGGCCCCTCGACTCGCTCAAGGCTCCGCGACTCGGCGGGACGCGTTGCCGACGCAGACTTAGGCTCGCCGGCGCCCTTCGCCGCCTTCTTTGGGCGCGCGCCCTCGGCATCGGGGATGGCCGGCGGCCGCTCGACCGGGGTCGGCGCGCTCCGATAGCGCCCCTCGATGAACCAGATCAGCCAGGCGACCGCGCCGGCGAGGCTCAAGATGAGGGGCAGGTACTCGTACAGCGGAACCAGGCCCCAGAAATAATACCACGGCTGCCCGCCGCGCATCACCGCCTGTTGGTCAATCCAGTAGCCCAGCGAGCCGATCAGCCCCGTCCCCACCCCCTGGCCGTTGGTCAGGAACGTGGTGAAGAAAAGGATCTCGATGACCCAGAAGAGGCCGGCCGTGTAGAGCCAGCGCGTCCGCAGCCAGAACCAACCGATCAACGCGCTGAGCACGAACAGGATGACCAGCACGGTGAACCCCTGCCAGACCATCTGGAGGGTGATCTGGCCGGGGTTGTTGAACTGGCCGATCTGCCAGCCCAGGGCTTTCAGAACTACCGCCGCCAGGAAGGGCAGGACGAGGGTCGCCAGCAAGACGATCAGATCCAGCTCGACGAAGATGCGCAGCTTCATGCGCCAGGAGATGGCGACCAGCACGGCCAGCATCGCCGCGGCGATCGCGCCGATGCCGAGCAAGATCAGGTCGAAGGGCTTGACCTTGAACACATAGCACAACAGCCCGGCGGCCAACGCGCTCAGCGCGACCACCATGACGGCCCGGAACGAGGTGCGCCGGCTGGCGGCCAGGGCGGTCGAGCCAGCGATCGCGGGCCACTCAATCGCCCAAAGCTGGACGGCCAGCGCCAGCACCAGGAATCCGCCGAACAACCCGCCGAAGATGAAGGACGCCTCCATCGTCAGGAATGCGAAACCCAACGTCACAGCCGTACCGATGAGCCAGGCAGTGCTCCGCGAGGCCATATAGCGGAATATGCCCAACGTCAGCAGCACCAGGAGCGAACATAACATCACTTCATCGCGGATGTAGCGACTGTAGTAGAGCAGCGCCGGCGAAATGGCGAACATGACGGCGGTCGTGAAGGCGCCGGCCTTCCCCAGCCAACGGCGGAAGAACCACACCAGCCACACCATCGCGATGCCGAACAGCGCGACCTGGATGCGCGAGGTCCAATCATCCACACCGAACAAGAAATAAGCGACCGCGTTGAGGATGAACTTGAGCGGGCCGTGCATCATCGGCTGGTGCTGGTAGCCCCGGCCATCGTACAACTGCCAGGAGTAGACCGTGTGCAAGCTTTCATCGTGGCTCATGGCCCGATCGCCCAGGCCGATTACCCGACTGAGGAGGGTGACGACCAACAGGATGGCCCAGAGCGTTTTCTCGGCATCCCAGCGCGTCAAGGCAGCGAAGGATCGGTCCAGGATACTCGTGGATTTGGCTTCGGCGTTCTGCATACGAACGATTCTCCAATAGAAAGTATTACTTGGCGCCCCGTCTACCCGCGTCGGGCTGCGCCCGATCGAGCCACAAGACGACCTTCTGCGGCTCCGGCATTGCACGGACTTCGCGATAGATCAGCCAGCGCACCCAGGCTTCTGTACCTTTGAGATCTTCTGGCCGCCAGCGGCGCAGGACGGCGAAATCAGCGCCGCCGTAGGTCTCGCCGGGCGCAGCCGTAGGATCGTCCGTTGTGATCACCAGGGGCGGCCGGGGCGACGAGGCGCGCGGCCCGCTGACGACGCGCAAATTCGGCAGATGTCGCAGCTCCCAGCGCAAGATCGGCCCCAGGGTGTCCCGCGCCGACTCAGGGAGGGCCAGATCAAGCCGCGCCTCGCCGCCCCCAGCCCCCTTGAGCGCGGCCAGCTCACGCAACGCCGCGCGCAGGTCGGCCAACCCGCCGCCATCCGGCGTCGCCAGCAGGACGCCCGACACCCGGCCGGCGCCCCGATCATAGTTCACCCCGGAAAGCTGATTCATGCCCCAGGTCAGCCCGACGATCAGGAGCACGACGGGCAGCGCCTCCGCCACAGTGCGCCAACTGCCGAAGACGCCATAAATAAGCCACAGCAAGATCGCCAGCACAGACGTGATGATGCCCAACGCGGTGTATAGTTGCAGCCAATCCGCCTTGTTGGTGGAGTTGAACGCGCCCGGCACACATTGCGCGGCGGTGACGATAAGGATCAGCTCCAGCGCCGTCAGGAACCAGGGATCCATCTGCCCGCGCCACCCCGCGACGCCGCGCAGCACGGCGGCCACCACCGGCCCGGCCAGAAGCGCCAGGCCCAACATGACCAGCCCCAATGCCATGGGGTGCCGGCTCTGGCCGCCTATGGCGGCCCCAAGAGCGATGGCAGTCCCGATCCCGGCAAAGAGGCCGAACCGGTCGCGACGGCGGGCCGCAATGATGACGCCGGCGATCCCGAAGCCGAGCGCCAGCGGCTCGCTCAACAGCAAACGGCGCAGGAGATCCCACGCGCCATACTCGCCTGCCGCCGGCAGCAACCCGCTCAGCCACGCCCCCGCCAGATCGGCGGCGGCGGCCAGGCCGGCCGGCGACAGGAAGAAGCAAGTCGCGCCAAAGGCCAGCGCCGCGAGGCCGGTCAGCGCCATGTTCCGCTGCGCCCCGCGCACGCTCAACCATAGCTCGCCCAGCTCCGCCCGCCAGAAGAGGGCGGCGACAAGGCCAATCACCACACCGGTGTAGGCAGATGGGCCGGCCGCCAGGAGCAGCCCCAGGGCGGCCGCGGCCAGGATCGGCCAGGCCGCGGCGCGAACGCCCTCCTCAACCATGTTGCGCCGCACCGACAGGTTGACACAGGCCAGGAACGCCAGCGCCAGAGTTGGCGTCAGCGCGTCTCCCATCCCTTGCCGGGCCGTGAAGACCGCCAGCGGCGAGAACGCCCAGAGCGCGGCCGCGGCCAACGCGCCCCCGCGCGTCAGCCGGTCGCGCAGCGCGTAGAAACAGAGCGCCGAAAGCGCGCCGAGCAGCACGGGCCAAACGCGCGCCAACGCCTCGTTTGCGCCAAGCCCTGTGAAAAGCAGGCGTTGCAGCGTGAACAGCAGCGGGCTGATCCCCGCCAGGTCGTAGGGCTGCCCGCGCGCCGCATCCAGGGCCGGCAGCGCCTGCGCCGCCTCGGCCGGGCCGAGCGGCCACTCGCCCAGGCCGATCAGTCGCAAGGTCAGCGCCAGGAGCGCGATCAGCCCATAGGCGGTGCGCTCGAGGGTGAGCCACTCGGTCAGCGCGACATAGCGGTCGGTTCGGTTCAGAGTGATTTCAACCATCAGGAGTCTCCGCGGCCATCATGAAGTCAGCCCCAGATCTTCAGGCCGCTCAACAGTAATCGCACGGCGCAAGAGACTGCGCAAGGTTCCCAGATCATCAATCCGACCGAGCGCCTCTACGATCGCTGGAGGAACGGCAGCGAAGCGCATCCGAAGAATCTCTACCACATCCTCGCGCGCCCCGAGCTTCTGCCCTTCCCGCAGTCCCTCTTTCAATCCCTCTTGTCTACCAAGTCGTTCGATACTGGTTATGTATGGCATGTGCTTTTCCCCCTCGTATTCAACAGTCGTCTGATGGAACTTCTGTGCCAGATCGTCCGGCAACCACAGCAACCAGTCAATGAATCGAAACGGCTCCAGAATGTTTTGTTTGGAGAAGCCTCGCTCGTAGAGCCAGGTGTGAATCCTCTTGGATCGTCACCGGGCATAGATCCGCACCCCGTCCTTATCATACACACGGCGCAGTGCCCGGTCGAATCGCGCCAGCGCCGGGTCGGTCAGGCCGAACTTTCGCCGTTCAAGCTGGCCGACGATCACATAATCTACATGCCATTTGTCCAGCACGCCCGGCAGGTCTTCGCTGCGCGCCGTGCGGTAGATCTGATCGAGCGCCTCTGGCCGGCCGGCGGCCAGCTTATCATACGCCGCGCCACGCCACTGCCGCTCGTGGAAATCCCAGCCCAGCAGGGTCGGGTTGCCCGTGGACATCGAGATCCGGCCCGCGCCTTCCGGGCTGTAGGAGCCGCCGCTGGCTTCGACGACCACCGCGGAGGGCGGCACGTTTGCGCGCAGCCATTCGATGGCGGCCACGTCGGCCGGGCTGCCTTGACGCAGATGGGTCAGCCCGTCCAACGTCGGTTTGCTCCGGAACTCCCCGGCCTTGCTGGGGATGGCCGCGAACGGATAGAAGAGCGAGGCCGCCACCAGGAGCAAGGTCAAAGCCAGGACGGGCGCTTTGAGCGCCCAGGACGCGGCGCGGCCGGTCAACCGGCTCAAGCCGTAGGCCGAAGCCAGCGCCAACAGCACCCACGCCTGATAGTAGAACTTGAAGACGGTGTTCATGCGCGTGCCGAACAGGTCACGCAGATACACAAACTCGACGCCGAACGTGAGCAAGAACGCCAGCCCAACCATCAACAAGACGAAAATGTCTGAGATGGCGGGAGGTTGTCGGCCTGTTGTATCGTTTCGCTCAACCACTGGCCACGCAGATAGGGCCGCCCACAAGAGACCGGCCACCCAACTCAGCAAGGCCGCGAGCGCCAGATAGGTCCAGGGGTTCGCCACGCGCAATCGAGCGGTCAGGCCAACCAACTGGCCGAACGAGCGATCGCCAACCGCCGCCTTGACGGCCGGATTATCCAGGACCGTTTGGATGAAGGCCTGTCCCGGCGGCAGGACGACGAAGACAAAGACGAAGGCGGCCAGAAGGAGTAACGGCGCCAGGAAGACCCACGGAAAGACGAATAGCGTCCCGCGACGCCACACCCGCCCCGGCGCGGCTCGGCCCATGAGAATCAGATACGGAAGCATGACGGCCAGGAACAGGCCGAACATGACTACAAACTGACTGAACCGGCTGGGGAAGAGCAGATTGGGCAACACGCCGCCCAATTGCGACTGGAAGCCGATGTAGAACGGCAAATAGAGCAGCCAGCCGAGGACGCCCAGCGCCAGGCCCGCGGCCGCCGCCCGCTGGACAGCGGCCCAGGTCAGACCCTCCGCCGACGCCAGGCCCGCGCCGATCGCCACGGTCGCCAGCGCCACATAGATCGGGAAATCCCAGGTATTCAGGAAGCCGAGCGCGCCGAACGCCAACGCATAGAGGAGGATGCCGGCCCCGCCCAGCCCGGTACACTCGCCCAACATCTGCCAGAGGCGGCTGATTGCGGATTGCAGATTGCGGACAGTATGCCCCGCAGTTCCGGGCATTGCAGATTGGTCTTCTGCACCTCCCGCCAATCCAAAATCCGAAATCCGAAATCTGAAATCTCGCGCCGCAAGCAACAGATTCAACGCACAGGCAATCGCCAGGAGCACGAATGGCAGCGCCAGCACGTGCGGGTGCATGTCGCCCAGGAGGAAGCTGAAGAAGGGGAACTCGTCAATCACCTCCACCGAATTGCCCAACAGGTCGCGGTCGTGGATCACACGCGAGGCGCGCCACCACCACCAGAACCCGCCCGTCCAGCCCCCCGTTGGCGGCGCGTCGGTCAACTGCTTGATGTCCAGCCACTTGATCCACGCCAACGGCGCCAGCCCGCGCTGATACGCCGCCTCGACCACCCCCTCGAGGTTGCCGATGAACCCCACAAACAGCGCGCCGAGCAACCCAAAACCGATTGCAGATCGCAGATTGCGGAATGCCGATTGTGACAGCCGCACCAAATCAAATGCCACGCTGAACGCGCCGACCATGGTGAGCGCGTACCACAGCGCGACCCCCAGGTTGAAGCCCACGGCCGGATCCACACCGGTCAGCCGGATGAGGAGGCCGAGCATTACGTAGCCGAAGTAATAATAGCTAATGGCGTAGCCCGACAGCCACGGGTCTTGGGGTGGGAAGAAGCGGCTGCACAGGATGCCGTTGATGAACGCGAACTCCATGGGCTTCTCGGTGCCGGCGATCTCCCCGTTGTAGGCGCGGAAAGCGGTCCAGGCGGCGAAGACTAGCGCGAATAGCAACTCGGTGGTCAGGACGAGGCCCCAGTTACGGCGCAGCCAGGCCACGAGCGGCCGAGGGGACGCGCCCCCTTCCGCTCGGCGCAAGCCATCTCGGCCGAGCCAGAGCGAGATGCCCGCCAACGCCAGGATCGCCACGGTGATCCCGCCGATGGTGTTGGGCAGTAGTCGCAGGCTGGCGCCCATCCAGAGGATATAGGAGACCAGCAAGAGGCCGAGCGCCTTGCTCAGCCCATAGCCGCGGCCCGGCAGCCGCGCAAAGAGCCGCCATGCCAGGGGCAGGGCCGCCGCGGAAAAGAGTTGGATCACCAGCCACCATGAGAGAGATGCAAGCATCAGATTACCCAACCACCATGTCTGGATGTCAAAAGACCGCTAACGGATGCTAATTCTAGCATGAGGTCAACCCTCCTGCCAAACTCACAAGAATTCCATTCAGGAGGTTAACGCGCGCTGGCCCAATAGATCACGACCTGCGGGCTACGGTATGCAACCTTCATCTCGCCCAGCTCGACCAGCACATCGAACTTGCGAAGCGCGTCCGGGCTGAACAGCAAGCGCTCCAATGGCCCGACATACACGGCGCTTACCAGCAGCTCGGCCAGCAATTCACGAGCACGGGCCAGATCGGTCGTCTGGAAAAGTTCCTGGGCCAACTGTGTGCGCGGCCCCACCTGCTCAGCCGGCCGCTGCTCATACTGATGTTGGCCGACCAGAGTCGGGAATCCGGTGAAACTCGCCACCCGCAAGCCGCCCGCGCGGTAATAGTCGGCGGTGATGGACTCGCCGGCGATAGCGTAGGCGCCGGCCGGCGTCTCCGCGATGACCGGCGTGCCCGACACGTGGTCGAGCAGCCAACGGATCGCCAGATAATCGTAGGCCAGATCAATCGGGTGCTCGGTGTCCGGCCAATAGAGCGTGCCGACCGTCATGTAATCCATACCGTTCAAGGTCCCGACCGGCGGTTGGCGCTCCGGGAAACGATCCTGCACCCGCGCCGCCGTCCCCAGCGGCAGGAACATTAGCCCAGCCACGATCAGCCCGGCGGATGCCACACGCCACGCCAGGTTGAGCAACGGCCGGCCGGGGAACAGGCCAGATTCCCACAGCCGCGGCAACGATGCCCCGCAGGCCAACCCGAATAGCATCCAGGCCGGCACTGAGAACTTGAACAGGGTGTTCATGCGATACCAATCGCCGCCTTCCAGGAAGTCGCGCAGATATACCAGCTCGATGCCGGCGCCGACCGTCGCGGCCACCGTCAGGAGCAGCGCCGCGAAGTTATCGGCCGGCAAGCTGCGCCTGCGGAAGGCCAGCGGCAGGGCCAGGCCGGCGGGCAGCGCCATCAAGGCCGCAGTGGGCCGCTCCAGCGCGACCAATGTGAGCAGGGCGGCGATCAGCGCCAGGACCAGCATCAGGCGGCCGCCCGGCCGCACGCGCGCGGCCGGATCGGCCATCGCGTGCGGTTCGCCGCCCTCTGTCCAGCGCCAAAGCCCCACCAGCGTACTGAGACACAGCCACAGGAGGATCCCCCAGACGGTCAGCCACGTGGGCAGCGGGCTGGCCGCGCGCACCCAGCTCAGATAGCGCGCCAGCAGGAACCCCTCGCCCTGGCCGACCTGCGATTGATAGTGGGTGTAGAACGGCCAGTACGCACCCACGGCCGCCACGGCCACGACGGCCGCCGCGGCCGCTGCGCCGAACAACTTCGCAGCGCGCCGCGTGCGCCACCCCGCGATCAGCAGCGCGCCGGCCGCCAGCAGGAGGTAGGTCGGCAGATCCCAGGTGTTGATCGCGCCCAACGCGCCGAGGGCGAGCGCGAGGAGGAAGCAGGTCGCTACGGTGACAAGGCGACAAGGCGACAAGGTGACAAGGTGACAGGGTGACAAGGTGACAGGGTGATGGGGTGACGGGATGACGACGTCCTCACCGGCCCGATCCTCCGCCACGATGCCAGCCGTGACGGCATCGCTCTGCTCCCTGCCTCCCGACCTACGGTCGTCCTGCTCACCGCCTCCTTGCTCTCGCTCACCGGTTCCTTGCTCTCGCTCACTGTTTACTTGCCATCGCTCATCGTTTCCTTGTTCTCGCTCACTGTTTACTTGATTTCGCTCACTGTCTACTTGTTCTCTCTTACTATTTACTTGCTCTCGCTTACTATTTTCCTGCTCTCGCCAATCATTTCCTTGCTCTCGCTCACCGTTTTCTTGCTCTCGCCAATCGTTTCCTTGTTTTCGCTTACTGTTTCCTTGCTTTCGCTTACTGTTTCCTGACTCCTGACTCCTGACTCCTGTCCCCAACACCCAACTCGCCGCCAATCCCACCACCAGCAGCCCGAACGGCAGCGCAATCAGGTGGGGATGCAGATCGGCGAAGAGAAAAGTCCAATACGGGAACTCATTGATCGTCTCCGGGATGACGCGGCTGGAGGTCCAGTAGTCGAAGCCGGGCGGGACTTCACCGGCCAGGACGACCCGGACGCGCCCTAAGAACTGACTCAGCGCATCGAGATTGCCCATCAGCAGCGCCAACACGATCGCCAACGCGCCGCCAACCCCCGACTCCCGCCCTTTGGGCATCCTGCCCCCTGACTCCTGCCGCCATCCCGCCAGCGCGCTCCCCACACTGAACAACCCCACCGCCGTGAGTGCAAAAAGCCCAGGCACGGCCAGGTTGAACGCTACCTCCGGGAAGATCCCGGTGAGCTTGATGAGGAGCGAGACGAGATAGAGGCCGTAGTAATAGTAGTTGAGCGCGCCGCCGGCAAAGAATGGATCGTAGGGCGGGAAGCGCGCGCTGCGCAGGATCGCATTCAGGAACGCCGACTCCATGAACTTCTCGCCGCCGTTCCAGGGCTGCCACAGGTCAGGGTTGAGCAGGCGGATCCCGACGAACGCCAGATAAGCGCCCGCGAACACGGCTTCTCCCATCAGCAAGGCCCGGCGTTGCGCCGACCAGAAATGGCCGAGCGCCGCCTGCTGCATCCGCCACGCGACGACGCCCGCCACGATCAGCGCGGCGCAGACGACGGCGATGGGCGCCAGCCGGTTCTGCCACAGGCCGAGGCTCACCGCCAGCCAATGGATCCAGCCGGCCAGCAGCCAGCCGGCCGCCCGCGCCAGGCCATAGCCGCGGTCGGGCAATGCGCCGCACAACGGAAAGAGCAGCGGCCACGCGGCCCACCCCAGCAGGCTGAGGACCAGCCACCAGAGGATGACCGCCACGCCGGGGTTCTCGCTCGCAAACACGTTCCATCGGAAATCGGCGACCACGGGCAGGGTATCCACCGGTTCAGCCAGGGTCAGTGGTGCGTCGGGCGCGGGCGGCTGCGGCAGGTAATGGGCATGGCCGGGAGGTCGAGAGGTCTCAATTGGCTCGGCCGGAGTGCAACCAGAGCAAGGAAGCTGGCTCGGTCGGAGATAGCACGCCCCGTTGTTCCGGGCGCCGGCCAGAGCACGAGAACTGGCCCGGTCGGAGATAGCACGCCCCGTTGTTCCGGGCGCCGGCCAGGGCAGAAATCTGAAGGAAGTTTCGCGCGGCAGATACCTGCCCAGGCGCATCCGCAACAGCCCCGCGCTGAGCCGCCTCATGTTCTGGTAGATCACCGCCCGCGGGTGGTCGTACACCGTGAAGCTTTCGTCCGCATGGTCGTCGGGGATCGCGAAGCCGAGGAGCCGGGGATAGGCCGTGAATTCGGCGACTGGGGTGTAGCCCAGCTCGCCCGCGGCGAGCAGCCGATAGTAGTTGCTCGTCATCGGATAGCGCCCGGCCAGCCGCGAGAGCGGGGCCGACAGGCGGTTGCTGGCAAGGATCAGGTAGTCGGCGCTGCTCAGTTCGTCGGCCAGCCGGTCGAGCTTGGCACGTGTGTCGGGGTCGTAGAGCGGCAGCTCGACCCGACGATAGGCGCGCAGCGGCGGCCGGCCCGGAACCTCGTCCATGATGAGCGGCAGCGCATCGTCCCAGTGCTCGGTGAGGAGCTTGCTGTCTGCGGGGATGTTGGTGAAGATCCAACGCGAGGCCCGGAGCCACGGATGCTCCTGCCGGTAGACGCCGGTGAACGCCAGCGCCCAGCCGATGGCCGTCGCCAGGATGACCGTCACGGCTGCGCTCCAGGCCATCCGCCCCCGCCGTCCCCACCGGCCGGCCAACCAACGCTGGGCCGCGACCGCCCCGCCCGCGACGAAGATCAGCAGAAGCGGGAGCAGCGGGGCCATGTAGCGCAGGAATTTGGCATGGAACGCGCCGGTCAGCGCGAAATACGGGAGCGCCCAGGCGAGCAATACGATCTCGGTGCGGTTTGTGCGTCCCAGGCCGAAGCGCGCCGCCGCCCAGATCAGGCCGCCCCAGGCCGCCAGCCCCAGGGGCCACCCCAGCCCCCACTGGCTGAGCTGCTGGATGAAGTACCAGTAGGGGAGCGTGCCGATGTATTGTCGCGTGTAGGGCGCGTCCATCAGCCCGCTGACCATGGTATTCTGCGCCAGGATGTCCGACGCAAACGCGCGCCACTCGATCACGGCGAAGGGGTTGGTGAGCAGGAAGACGACCACCGCCACACTCAGCGCGGCGATTAGCCGAACAAGTTCGGTATTCCGGAATCCTCGACTTGTCGAGGCATCGAACGTGCCAGGCACTTGCGAAGCGCCTGGCACGTGGCGGCAAGCGAGCCACGCGGCCGCGGCCAGGGGCAAGCCGAGCAGGATGGCGCTGAACTTCGAGCCGACCGCCAGCCCGAAGAAACATCCGGCGATGAGCGCGGCCCCCCGACGGTTTAAACCATCGCCCCACACCGCGGCCGCCCAACGCGCCGCGGCCGCCAACGTCGCCATCACGCAGAAGGTCAGGACGACATCCACGGCGTAGAAATGGCTGAGCTGGATGGGGAGCACTGCGAAGGCATAGGCGGTCGCCGCCAGCAGGCCGGCCCGCAGGCCATAGGCGCGGCGCGCCAACGCATAGACGAGTAGCAGGACGCCCAGATCACACGCGGCTGAGAGGGCGCGGCCGACAAGCGCCAGGTAATTATACTCGGCCAGGTGCCGTCCGACGGTGTGCAGGGGTTGGAGCGCGGCCGGGAAGGCCAGCGTCGTCTCACCAAACCACGCGCCGGCCGCCTGGCCGGCGTGCGCGATGACTACCAGCAGATAGAGGGGAAAATGACCGTAGGAATAGCTGCGCGGCTTGCCGGCCTCGTCGCCGTGGCCGGGCGGCCAGCGGAACGGGTTGATGGTGGAGCGCAGCGGATCGAGCGCCGTCGCAAGATCCAGGGGCACGGAGAGGCTATCCGCCACCCAGACGATGTAGCGTTCATCCGGGTGGACGTGCTGAAACTGATCCCAGTTGATGTTCCAGAGGCGCAGCCCGGCTCCGGCAAGCAACAGTAAGACCAGCGCGCCCCCGACCCCAAAACGCCTCAAACCCCTCTCTCCCAATCACGCTTCACGCACTACGCTTGACGCTTCACGCTTCACTTCTGCGGCGATGTGAACGGCTTCACGGCCGGGGTCGGCGTGGGCACGGGCCGCGGGCCGACGCCGGCGGACGGCGCGGCCCCGACGACCGGCGCGCCCGGCTGGGCGACCCGATAGATGGTGACCGCGCCGCCGGTGTAGACCGCCTTCAAGTAGCCTTGCTCTGCCAGCGTCTCGAACTTCGCCAGGCCGGCCGGGTTGTAGATGGCCCGCTCCAGTTCGCCGACGATGATGTAGGAGACGCCATAGGTGTTCAGCAGCTTCTGGGCGCGCGCCAGATCGAGCGTGTCGTAGATTTCGCGCACATGCGCCACCCGGCGATCAATCGCCGGGCCGGGCACCACGCTGCGCTGTTGCTTCTGATGCCAGGTCCAGCCCTGCACCGCCGGCAGGCCGGTGTAGATGCTGATCCGGCTGCCCCAACGGTATTCCGGCATCTGCGCCTCCAGGATCACCGGCGAACCTTCGACGTTGCGGAGCAGCCACAGGATGGCGTCCTTGTCTTGATCCAGCAGCAGATCCCGGTTGTTCTCGAAGTACTTCGCTCGCTCCATGTAGGCCATGCCATCCAGCCCGCGCGGCGACGCCTCGGCCGAGAAGCGATCCCGGATCTTGGCCGGCGCGGCGGTGATGGGGAAGAGCAGGACGCCGGCAAAGAGCACGCCGGTCACGCTCCAGGCCAGCCGCCGCCATTCGGGACGCCAGGTCATGGCGCGGGCGGCCCAGGCCGACAGCCCGAACGCGGTCGCGACGCCGAATAACACCCACGCCTGCATGTAGAACTTGAAGACGGTGTTCATCCGGCCGATGTCATCCTTCTGGCGCACCACCTCCACCCCCATCGTGATCGCCAACGCCAGGCAGAGGAGGAGCAGCGCCAGCCGCCGCGTCGGGGGCAGATCGCGGCCCAACGCCAGCAGCCCGGCCAGGGTCAGCAGCGGCACGGCCGCCAGCCACACGTTGAGCTTGAGGAGCCACCCGCCGACCATCAGGACGATGGCGATCGCCACGATCACCGGCAGCGCCCGGTCGAGCCAGCGCGGCATCTGCCGCTCCCGCGCCTGGACGATCCACTCGCTGACCAGGTAGATGATCGTCAGCGCCAGGAAGAAGCCCCAAACGGTGAGGTAGTCGGTCAGGCTCGTCGTCTTCTCCTGCCAGGGTTGCAAGCCGGCGTATGCGGTGGCGTAATGGCGGGTGTATGGATAGAACGCCAGGCTGCTGACGGCCACCAGGATCACCATGCGCCACAGCACAGCGACCGCCGCGCGCAGCAGGAACGCCAGCCGTTCATCCAGCGCCGCCGTCCGGTTAAAACCGGAGGGCAGCGCCAACGGTTTAAACCGTCGCCGGGTCGCCTCTAGGACACCGACCGCGGCCAGGCTCACCAGCAGGTAGGTTGGGAAGTCCCATGTGTTCGTCGCCCGCAGCGCGCCCGCCACCAGGCCCATCAGCAACAGCGGCCACAGCTCGCGCAACTCAATGCGCCACGGGCTACGTTCATTGCAGATTTGCGATTTCGGATTTGAGATTGAGTGCGCTTCTGCAATTTGCAATTTGCAATCTGCCATCCGCGCCACCGCCGCCACGACTGCCAGCGCCAACAACGTCAGCGGCAGGGCGATCATGTGCGCGTGCAGGTCGGCATAGGTGAAGGTGAAGAAAGGCATCTCGTTGATCGTGTCGGGGATCACCCGCGACGGGTTCCAGAACCACCAGTCGTTCGGGAAGTTCAACGGCTGCTTCCCGATGAACCAGTTCAGCAGGCCATCCAACACACGGGCCAGATTGCCCAGCCCCAACGTGCTCTGAACCTGCAGGGTCGAGCGCGCGGCGAATTGATCCAGCAGCAGTTTGACCGTGCCGAAGTTGCCGACGATCGTCACAAAGAAGACGCCCCCCAGCCCGGCCAGCAGCGAGCCGATGCGCAGCCCCTCGAATGGGCTGTCCTCGTCGGGGAACGCCGTGGCCCGGTCGCCATCCGCCAGGTTGAAGGCGACCGAGAACGCTCCCACGCCGGTCAGCGCGAAAAGGGTGGGCACGATCAGGTTATACGCGACCCAGGGCAAGATGCCGGTCAGCTTCACCAACGTGCCGACGATGACAAAGCCGAAGTAGTAATAGCTCATGAAGCCGCCCGCCTGCCACGGATCTATAGGCGGGAAGGTCGTGGAGCGGATGACCGCGTTGAGGTAGGCGAAGTCCATCGGCTTCTCGCCCCCGCGCGCCGGATGCCACAAGTCGGGGTTGCCGATGCGGATCAGCAGGAACAGCAGGAACAGCGTCAGGAAGACCGCTTCCTGGGTCAGCAGCAGCGACCGTTTGCTACGCACAAACGCGCGCAGCGCGGCGCGGCGGCGCCACGCCACGGCCGCCGCCGCGCCGATCAGCAGACCGAGCGCCAGCGCGATCCACCACCGCTGATAGGGCACGAGCTTCAGGCTCGGTCCAAACCAGCTCAGCCAGGCCAGCAGGAGGATGCCCAGCGTCTTACTCACGCCGTAGCCGCGATCCGCCAGGCTCCGCAAAATGACAAAGGAGAACGGGAAGGCGATCAGGCCGAGCAGTTCGATCAGCAGCAGCCAGCCGAAGATCGAGAGCACGGGCGACCGGTTGAGCAGGCTGTCCTCGTTGAAAAGCTCGCTCCACGCGCCGCCGGCCTGCTGAATCTGCGCCTCGGCCGGCGTGAAGCGCAGCGCGGTCGGCGCGGCGCTCACTTGCTTCGGCCACATCTGGATGACCTGCTCCATGTCAATCGGATCGAAGAACGACCGCGCCAGCGCCTCGCTGTAGGCCGGGGTCTTCTGGAAGATGTAGACCTCCGGGTGGTCGTAGACGCTGAACGCTTCCTCCGCGCCGGTGTCGTTGAATTGGATGCCGAAGATCGTCGGAAAGGAGGTGAAGTGCCCCACCTGCTTGAAGCCAAGCTCGCCCGAAAAGATCAGCTTGTAGTAGAGCGTAGTCATCGGGTAGCGCATCGGCAGCCGCGGGATCGAGCCCCACAGCCGGTTGGAGGACATGACGAGATAATCGGCCTCGTTGAGCCACTTGTAGAGCAGCTCGCGCTTCTCGACCGTATCCTCCCAGTACATCTGCATACTGCTATCGCTGGATGAGCTGAGGCCCTTGTAGCCCCACGCGCCAAACCCATCCTTGCCCTCGACGCGCATGGGCAGGCCGTCATCCCAATGCTCGTTGGCGATTACCTTGCCCGGCGGGATGTTGGCGTAGATCCACTTCGACGCGGTCAGCCGCGACAGCGGCCGGCGGTAGATCGCCAGGAACCCCCAGCCCCACAGCATGGTCAGGATGGCGACGAGGGCGAGCAGGGCGTAGGCGAAGCGCGGAGTGCGGAGTGCAAATTGCAAATTACAAATTGCAAACTGCAGCTTCGCGAACCACCGGCTTGCCGGTCTGCCGATTTGCTGATTCGCCGACTCACTGATTTGCCGATTTGCTGATTTGCCGATTTGCTGGTTCGCCCATTCCACCACCCCCCACAGCAGCCACGCGGCCATGATCGCCAGGTGCGGGTAGGTCGGCAGCAGGTAGCGCATGGACTGGACGTATTGCAACCCCTGCCACAAGAACATGCCGCCGATCCAGGCGACGGGGAGCAGGTGGTCGCGCCAGCGGCTGGGTGACAAGGTGACAAGGTGATTGGGTGACAAGGCGACAAGGTGATTGGGTGACAAGGCGACGGATTCCGTATCACCGCGAGGCTCTCCGTTCACCGTGTCACCTTGCCACCGTGTCACCTTGTCAAACGGTCGCGCCGTCAAGCCCAACGCCGCCTGCAGGGCTGCCAGCGCCCAGCCGGCCCATGCCGTCAGCCCCAAGGGGACGCCAAGGCCCCAGACGACCATGTTGACGAACGGGAAGACGAAGGGGGTGCGGCTGGTCCACTGATGGCCGGGCGGATAGTCCGCGTTGCCGCTGATGAGTTGGCTGATCTGCGCCATGTTGTCGCGGAACTTCGGCGCTAAGCTGAAATCGAGCAGCGAGGTCCCGCCAAACGCGTAGGGCTGGGCGATGCGGAAGACGGCGATCGTGATGATCCCCATCAGCATCAACCGGAAAAGCGTGGCTTGCAACAAGGTGCCGAGCCAGGCGGTCTGCCGTTGGCGCGCCTCGCCCGCGCCGTTCGCGGCCAGGTTCGCGGTCGCGATAGCGTGCCAGTCATCCCACAGCCGGATGCCGGCGGCCAGCACGGCGATCGCCGCGAGGGGCGCCAGGTTGATGCGGCACGCCAGGCTGGTCCCCAGGCTGGCCCCCAGGCCGACATAGCTCTCCCAACCGCCGTCTTTCCGGGCATGTTCGCCGCCCTGCGCCACACGCACCGCAAAGTAGAAAGTCAGCAGCCCGAAGAAGGTCCCGAAGGTGTCCACGGTGTAGAAGTGCGATTGTTGCAGCGGCAGGACGGCGAACGCGTACAACGTCGCGGCCAGCAGCCCAACCTTGCGGCTGTACAGCCGCCGGCCGATCACAAAGGCCAGGAAGACGCAGCCCAGGTCGAACAGCCCGGAGAGCGCGCGGCCCACCAGATGGATGCCGTCGTAGCCGATGAGATAGATCGGCGCGCCCCCCGCGTTCATCCAGAGCTGCGCGACTTTGTTGAAGTCGTTCGCCGCCTCCGCCGCCACCCGCACGATGAAGAGGGGCAGCGTGCCGTAGACGAAGAAATTATACCCCTTGTTGTACGGGCTCATGGGCGACTTCGCGCTATCGAAGAACTCGCCCAGGCTCGCCGGCAGCTTCATTGCATCCGACACCATCGTCAGGAAACGCTCGTCCGGGTGGATGTGCGTGCCCTGATCCCAGTCGAGGCGGGAGAGGCGCAGGTAGGCGGCCACGAGGAGGATGCCGACGAGGAGCCAGATAGTGGCGTTTTCCGTGTGGAACCAGGCGCGCAGTGCAGGCCAGGCCATCTTGAGCTCCTCAACGGCCTTCATCGCAGGTTGATCGGCGCTTTGCGACGGTCTATCGGGGGTAGATTGAGTCATTCCATGCTCCAAGGCAAATCACTCACTGCCAACAACGCTTCGACCGAATTCACACCTTCTGGACGCAAGCCATGACCTCGTACCCGGTGCGCACAAACACGAGCCGCTGCCCCAAGCCCAGCCGGCGAACAATGCTGGCAACGATACGGCCCGCAAACCGGGAGAGATTGCCCAGCTTGACGACCAGAAAATCCACGGTACACACCAGGCCCTCATCCTCGATCTGCAAGACGCGAAAACCGGTCTGCTCCAGCATCCGACGCAATGTGCGCGCCGTGAAGTAGTAGAGGTGCTCTCGCGGCTTATACTGCGCCCAGCGCTTACCGAGCAAACGCACGAGCAGGCGGCCAGAATCTTGCGTCACCAGGAATAAGAATCCACCTGGGCGCAACACCTGCCGGGCCTGCCGGAGATCGTGCGTCGGGTCCGCCAGGTGCTCGAAGGTGTCGTTCATAACCACAACATCGAAAAACTCCGGCGGAAAACCTGCCCCAGCAAGAGTCGTGCAGGTCGCTCGCAGGCCAAGCTGCGCGGCGGCGTATTGACAGCCGACCGGCGACAGGTCAATACCATAAGCTTCCCAGCCGCGCTGCTCGGCCACGCTCAGGAAGAACCCGAAAGCACACCCCACATCCAGGATGCGGCCGACTCCCCGGGTCAGCCGCTCGATTTGGGCCAGGCGCAGATCGAAGGTGCGCTCATAGCCGGCTCGCTCGCTCAGATAGTCCGTATAGGAGCCGGCCGTATAGTAGCCGGCATCGTACTGCTGTGCGATCTCGCTTTGCGGCAACCGGGGATTGACATAGGCCAGGCCGCACTGCCGGCAGCGGACGATCCGCAGCCCTTCTTTCACGAACAGCAGCGCCTCATCTTGCGCGCCGCACAGATTGCAGCGCACGACCTCCAGCTCGCCCGTTTGTCGCGCGCCGGCCGGATTTCGGTCAACCATAACGGCCTCGCAATGCATTTAGCCGTATCTTCACCAGGTCTGCAAACATCTGGACAGAATGCGCGACAAGCCGCACTTTGCTGGTCTCCCGGACAAAGGTCAATCGCATGGGCACCATCGCGAGGCGATATCCGAATTTGCGCACCAGGAACAACAGCTCGACATCGAACGCGAACCCTTCCAGGGTCAGCTTTGCGAACAGCCTGCGAGCAACCTCACGCCGAAAACCCTTGAACCCGCACTGCGTATCGGGGATGCTCCTGAACAGCAAGGCCTGAATCATCAGGCTATAGATGCGCCCCGCCAGGTAGCGGCGCAGCGGCGGTCGCACCTCCATGTGCGATTCGGCCAATGCCCGCGAACCGATGACCACATCCGCGCCGCCCTTGAGCGCGGCCAGCATCTTCTCAAGGTCTGCCACAGGATAGGAGAGATCGGCGTCCATGAAGAACAGGAAGTCGCCGGCGGCCGCCAGCATCCCTGTGCGAACTGCGCCTCCTTTGCCATGGTTGCGGTCGCTGCGGATCAGCGTCACCGCAGGGTGATTTACGGAAAACGCCTCCGCCAGATCGCCCGTCCGGTCCCGACTTCCATCATCCACAACGATAACCTGATACGGGAAAGCCTGCCGATCCAGGAACGCGACCAACGCCGCAAGGGTTGCTGTGATATTCCGCTCTTCGTTGTAGGCAGGAATGATTACAGACACGGTAGACGCATCGCCCTGTGGCGCGCTCTCTTGCGTCCGCCGCAGAGTTGTATCGCCCCTGGTCATTGGCCCGGCGCTCCCCCGACCTGATAGATCGTCAGCATCAGCTCCCCGCAATCCAGGACCCGCCGCACCTCGCCGCCCGGCAGGGCGCGTCTCACCCATTCAAGCTCTTTCTCACGTTCAGGCGTGAAAAAGAAGATCGCCCTGCCGCCCGAGCTTTGGAACGGCGTCGCTGCCGTCAACGGCTGCCTGATATCGCTGATCGGAATCTTGCCGCTGAGATAATCCACCGACGGATGGATGCCGTACCAAATGCGCGGATAGCCCAGCAGATATGCCTTGTAGCTGGGGCCGGCCTTGCCCAACGCTTCGCCCATATAGGAAGCGAACCGCGTCCCCCAATCCTCATACCGGCATGAAGGCGCGTAATCCACGAAATAGGCGCGCAGATTCAACACTGAAAACGCCGCTACGAACACCACGGTCGCCGCCAGCGGCCCCAGCCAGGGGATGACCGGCATCCTGAAGCCGCGCTCCGCCAGCCGATCCCACGCCAGCCCGACAAAGATGCACACCGCGGGCAACATGATGAGGATCCGATAGGCGGAAGTCGCGGGCAAGACCACCAGCGCGCCGCCCACCACGATGGCGGACCAGAACCAGCCATTGAGCAAGAGATGCCGCCGGTCGGTCACGCGCGTCAAGGAATACGCCAGCCCCAACACGAAGATCGCGCCGGTGACAAAATCCAAAATCGGCAACGGTGAATTGTAGAAGGCGGTCGCGGGATAGAAGTTCACGGTCAGAAGCGCCTGGGCGAACAACGTCAGCAAGAGCTGGAGCTTGCTCTGGTTGAGCTTGATCGCCTCCTGATCGAGCCAGCCGGACTGGATCACGCCGATCTGGTTGGCGCGCGCGTTGAAGTCGGCCGGGTGCTGGATCGCCCACAGCCCCATCGGCGCAGCCGCCACGATGAGCATTCCCGCGAAGACCAGCAGATTACCCAGGTTTTCGCGCACCAGCCTGGGGTTGGTGATCGCCAGCGCCACGATGTAGAACGGCATGAACAGGATCACCAGGCGGGCGCCCATATAAATGTAAATGTGCAACCCCATGACCAATCCGCTCAGCATGAAGCGGGTGGCGCTGCGCTTCTCGAGGCCGCTCAGGAAGAAATAGAAGGCCACGGTCGTAAACAGAGCATCCTGAATCCCTCCCGCGACAACGATCCGGCTGAAGTGCAGATGAGAATGAGAGACGGTGAGCAGACAGGCCGCAACCAGCGCCACCCGCCAGTTGAAGAAGCGCCGGGCGAAGATATACACGGCCGGCACGGTCAGAGTTCCCGACAAGGCCGATGTGAAGCGCAATGTCATCGCGTCAGCCGCGCCGAGCGCCTTGATGATCGCGGCGACCAGGTAGAGAAAGAGGGTGCTGTTGCCGAACACCGTCGCCATCATGTTGTTCAACTCGCCATCGAGCACCGCCCGCGCCAGGACCCCGATCCGACCCTCGTCGCCGCTGATGATGTTCGGCGTCTGGCCGAGCATCACGAAGCGCAGCGCGGCCGCCACCAACGTCAGCCCCAAGACCAGCGCGACTTCCAGGCGATGGGCGCGCCACCACTCACGCAGATGTGGCCGGGGCAGACGGACGAACGCCAGGGCATAACTGACGAAGCTGGCAACCCACACCCAGAAAACATCCCAATACTGTACGTTGCCCGCTTTCGTGCGCAGCATACGCACGCCGGTATACGCCAGAACGAAACTGAGGAGGATCAGGGCTGACCGCAGGGGATTGTTGCGCAGGCCGGCAAGCGCCCGCTGCCACAGCGACGGCGCCGCTGCGCCGCGCGGCCGCGCTTCATCGCCCCGCACAAGCGCCAGGAAGAGGACGATCGCCGCCCCGAAGAAGACCGCGCCATCCAAAACGTATTTGAAGGACTTGAAGTAGAACTGACCGATCAGCGCCAGCGCGAGAGCAGCGACCGCCAGGATGAGGTTGGCCCGGCCGACCGCGGGCTGCGCCCCGGTCGGGGTCGCAGCGCCAGGCGCCGGCGGGGACGCGGAATCAACCGCGACCGGTTCCGCAGCCCGACCATTCACCGCCCCACTCTCCGCCGCCCCTGGCACGGCCGCCAGGGCGGGCCGCGGCGCGCCTGCCGCAACCGCGTCGTTCTCGCCAACATCCGGCAGATTGAAGAGGAAACCCATCTTGCCCTCCCCCCATCGGGCCTGGATCAGGACTTCCGACACTGCACAAACTGATACGCGCCGGCAACCGGCAACGGTTCCTCGTAATACGACCGCAGCCAGCGCGCGAAGAGCTTCCGCTGCCAGTCGAACAGCATCCACCGACCGATCAGCCGCTTGGTGATCAGATTCGGCGCGCCCAGGTAATGGCTCAGATCGAAGCGGCGATGCGCGGCCGCCGAGAAGTAGTACGTCTGCTCCTCCACCGCGAACCCGGCCGCGGCCAGCCGCCGGCGCCATTCATCCGGCGAGTAGACGTGATAGTGGTTCGAGATGCGGTTGAAAAAACGGCCATAGACCCGCGCCAGACCCGGAAGGCCCAGCCGGCGAAAGGCCGTCGCGCCGAGTAGAAACTCCGGGTAATGCTCGCTGGGCAGCGTCGTCGCAAAGACGCCGCCAGGCCGCAACACGCGCGCGATCTCGCGCAAGACCGCCCCATTGTCCGGAATGTGCTCGATCACACAATTGCTGATGACCGTGCCGAAGCTGGCGTCAGCATAGGGCAGCGTCGTCGCGTTGGCGAACATCACCGCGCGATACACCCCCGGCCGGCCGGCGGCCTCGCGCAGGTCGCGGGCGAGCACATCCAGCCCTACGTCAATCGGCAGCCGTTCGTAGGCGATGGAGGCGAAGTGCCCGTCGCCGCAGCCGATGTCCAGCACCGGCGGCGCCAGCGGCACGCGACCCATGAACTTGCACTCCACCGCGCGCAGGATCGCGCGGTGCGGGGCCATGTCGCGGAGCTGTTCGGTCAAGTAGTCTTTCACAGCGCGCGCTTCTCCCCTCCGAGGATCAGCCGCTCACCGAGCTGCTGTAGCTCGTTCACAAACTGAGCTGGCGACGGCGCTTCGATCCAACGAATCACTTCCCAGTCGGCGCGAGTAACTGTACATAGAAGTCGGGCCAGGTCGACCGGGAATATGCCGGCGGCTTTGCCCTGCGCGCCAGTAATCGCAGCTTCCAAAGACAGTCCTCGGCGGCAACAAAAACCCCAGATATCGGCCAGGTCTTTCGGTTCCTGCCGATCGAGCAAGGCGCTGACCTTATTAGCCAGGATGTTCTCGGCGGTGTCGAGCCACCCCAACACCGGGTGCAGCCACGGTGAGCCTACGCGCGATGGGACATCATTGACCAATTCGATCTTTAGTGCCCTGGTTGAAACGGTCAGCTCGAGCCGGAAAAACCGTTCTTGTCGAAGCAAGACGGTGATCCCCCATGACTGAGCCTGCGCCAATGTTTGCACCACGCGCTCTGCCCACAGACCAAAGCGGTTATCGTCGTTGACAAACAGGTCAAGATCATCCGAAAAACGATGTTGAAGATAACCGCGTGAAGCCGCCGTACCGCCAGTTAAGTGAAAGCCAGTGTCAAGTCCAGTGATGAGCCGCAGAGCCTGATCCTGAAGCGGATAGAGCTCCTCAAAATAATACGCCCTATTCGGTACGTTCACGACACAACTCCGGATGATGCTTCGGCAACCATTCGACCAGGAAATCAAATCCTCGACGCCGGCTCTCCGCGCGTATCCGGTTGCGCCAGCGCGGCCAGTCGCGAATCAGCGCCGGAAAACCCAGCCAACGCACGATCTCCTCATACGGAGCATACTCAAGCAGCCGCACGGCCGCCCAGTCGCGATCGAGACGGCCGAGGGTCGTGCGGCCATCCAGCAGGGCGCGGAATGTTTCGGTATCTAAATTGTAATCCCACACCCAGGGCGGTCTTTCTTCAGGCACGTACTATCTCCGCTTCTCCTCGAACAGCTTCTCATACGCCTCCACCGTGCGCGCCAGCTCGAACGTGCGCATGATCTCGTCGCGGGGCTTCACATAGGCTGGCCGCTCCTTGAGCGCCTTGATGATGCCTCCGGCCAGCCCTACCGCATCAGCCACGGGCACGATCTCACCCATGCCGGTCATGGTCACCGGCACGCGCACGCCGGGCAGGTTCGTCGCGACAACCGGCGTGCCACACATGAACGCCTCGACCTGCACCAGGCCGAACGACTCCGTGTTGTTGATCGAGGCGACCGTGACCAGATCGCAGACCGTGAAGAAATCGGCCATCTGTCCGGGGTTCAGCGTGCCGAGGAAGGTCAGGTAGGGCGCGTACTGCTGGATGAGCGGCTGCAGGTCGTCCCAGATCGTCTCGCCGATGACGTCTTTGCCGAACGGCCCGGCGAAGAGCACCCGCAGCTTCGGGAATTCCTTCAGGATGTGCGGGATGGCGTTGATCAGATAGCCGGCGCCCTTTTCGTAGGCGAAGCGCGCCGCAAAGCCGATCACCCGCTCGCCGCCCGTCAGCCCGGCCTGCGCCCGCAACGCAGCCACGCCTGCCGGGGTCGAATCCGGGATGACCACCGGCGGGAGGATCACCTTCACTTTTGTCTTCAGGAAGCGAGATAGGAACGGCGAATGACGGGCGAAATCTTCGGTGTACGCCACGATCGTATCGGCCAGCCGGCCGGCGAGCATATTATTCCAGTAAGTGACCTTGTCCACAGCCTTGCCGTACCAGACCGGCGGCATCTGCAGGTCACAGTGATAGGTCAGGATCGGCCGGCGACCGGCCAGCCGGGCCAGGAGCGCGGCCGGCGCAGCTTCGACCTGCGGCAGGTGGATGCTGATGATGTCGTGCGCCCGCATCGCGCGCCATGCCGCGGGGAAAAAGCCGGGCATGAAGACGCCCTTGTTGAAGCGAAACGCGACCGGCACGCGCACGATCCGCACCCCGTCCAGGCGCTCTTCGCGCGGCAAAGTCGGGGCGTAGCGCGAGGTCAGGATGGTGACCCGGTGGCCGCGCGCGGCCAGCGCACGGGCCAGCCGCTCGACGTAGATCGTCAGGCCGCTGACGTGCGGCCGGTAGTAGGTCAAGACGAAAAGGATCTTCACGCAAACAATTCCCGATTTGCTCGCACCCACTCCACCAGGCGCGCGATGCCCGCGCGCACGCCGATCTGCGGCGCCCAACCGAACTCCCGCCCCGCTTTGCGCACGTCGGCGATGAACACCGGCTGGTCGCCGGGTCGCCAATCGGCCCAGGCCGCCGGGACGATCTTCCGGCCCGTCAATTCCTCCAGCAGCGGCCCGAACTCGCCCCAGATCGAGAGGGTGTTGGCCGGGCCGCCGCCCAGATTATACACCTGGCCCTTTGTTATGTCTATTTTATCCGTCGCCATTTGGAAAGCGCGCACCAGGTCGTCCACATGCAACAGGTCGCGCACCTGCTTGCCGTTGCCGTAGATGGTGATCGGCTTGCCGGTGACCGCGGCGATGACGAACCACGCCACCCAACCCTGGTCTTCGACCCCCATTTGCCGTTGGCCATAGACGCAACTCTGTCTGAATATAACTGATTTTAGGCCATAGATACGAGAATAGTCATGTGCGTACTGATCCGCAGATCCCTTGCTAACTCCGTAGGGAGAATGGAAATCTAGCGGTCGCGTCTCGGGGACGCCGTCCGGGTAATCCCGCAGCACATATCGCGTCGCCAGCTCGGTCGCGGGCGCGTCCTCCATCCCGCCGTAGACCTTGTTAGTGGAGGAGAAAATGAAGACCGGATCGCGCCCCGCGCCGCGCGCGGCCTCCAGGACGTTGAACGTCCCCAGCGCGTTCGCCTCGAAGTCGGCACGCGGATCGGTCACAGAGGTGGTCACCGCGGTCTGCCCCGCCAGGTGATAGATCGCCTCCTGCCCCGCGGCCGCGGCCAGGATCGCCGGATAATCGCGGATGTCGCCTCGGACGAAGTCGAAGGCGGTCGTACCGAACGTCGCCCGCAGCCAGTCCAGGTTGGCGCCGCTGCCGCGCCGCGAGAGATTGTCGAACACTGTGACCTGATGCCCGGCCCGAATGCTGGCCGCCGCCAGGTTACACCCGATGAACCCGGCCCCGCCGGTGATGAGGATACGCATGTTTTACCCCCGTGTGTTTGTCACCCCACCGCCCCGCCAGCGCCGCAACACCTGCCCCAACGACGTCCCATGCACACCGAGCGCGATCATGCCCGCCACGCTGAGGGTCAAGTAGTTCACGCCATGCCACACGATGGCGTAGCCCAAGGCGACCTCTTTGGGCACGCCGAACGGGGCAAGCGCCACGGTCGTCAGGTAATGGAAGACGCCGATATAGCCGGGGGAGGAGGGCACGAGCATACCGAGCGCCACAACGATATTGGCGAAAATCACGGCCGTCAGGGGCACCTCAAGATGAAACGCCTGTGCGCACGACCAGGCGACCACGAGGACCGAGGCCCAGGCGACCAGCGTCACGGCGATCAGCACCAGGCCGATCGGGCGGCGCAAGGTCGCAAAACCGTCCAGAAGATGCCCCAGGCTGTCGTACACGGCCGGCCGATCCAGCGGGCGAATGTGTCGCAATACACGATGCGCCAGCCGCAGGGTTGCATCACGCCAGAACGATAGCAACACGATGGCAATGACGCCCAGGAGGGCCATGACGCCCAGGCCGCGGGCCGCGGCCAGCATGTCCGGCGGCAGTTTCACAAAGGGCAGCAACCCCACCAGGATCACCAGCAGGGAGAGGAGATCCAGGAGACGCGTGACGATCAGGGTGGATAGGGTGCGCGCTACGCTCACCGGCTCGTCGCTCACCAGGAGCACGACGCTGACGACCTCGCCCAGCCGCGCCGGCAGCACATTGCTCGCCAGATAGCCGGCCGACAGCGCCGTGTAGACCGCCGGGAACGGCGGATGATACTCCGGCCGGAACAGGAGCTGCCAGCGCCAAGCCTTGATAAGCAGCGTCAAAATGGTCGCCAGGACCGCCGGCGCCAGCCAGATATAGCTGGCATGGCGCAGCGCGGCCCAGAGGTCATCGAACTGGACCCCGCGCAGCGCCAGCGCCAGGAACGCCAGGCTGACCGCGATCTCGATGGCGCGTTGAAGCGGCGCACGCCGGGCGGGTGACGCAGCCGGGGAGACATTCTGGTTCGTCGGTGTGGTCAAACGCTCGTTTCCTGTGCCATCGGCGTTGCTCAGGATTTCATGGCAGCCGGGGCAAGTTTCGCCGGATTATAACACTGCTAGTTGGGGCTGACAAAGTCACAAGGGACGGCATTCAGGGGGAGGCCTCAACCACCCGCTGGTGTCCGCGTCCCGCCACGATCGGGGAATTGCGGCCAGTTCGGCAGAACCCAGCGGATCCTGGCCGGCGGCGGATAAAGTACGTACACGTCAACCCACCAATGCCAAAGCTCGAAATCATCGTCGCTGTAGCCGAGATCGAGCCACTTGCCGCCAAAAATGCCGTTCCCGGTGTCGGCCGCCAGCGCGTTGCCATAACCCGGCACGTAGAGCCGCGTGCCCAACGGGATCACCGCCGGATCCACACCCACCAGGCCCTTGCCCGCGGGGAGGCCGATGCGCGTCAGGCCGTACCACGGGGCCGAACGGGGCGTGCCAGAACGGACGGGCGAATAGGAGGTAGCATAGGCGCGAATCTTGCGCCAGTAGGTGATCGGGCCATCCGGCGTATCCAGGGTGCGGGGGATGATCTTGGTGCCGTAGGCTACCACGCGGGTGATCGGCTCGGCCGCCATCCAATCATCCAGCATCAGCCGGGAGATCGCCTGCCCATCCACCAACGTCACCTTGAAGCGCTTCCGATATTCGCCGGGTTGCCCCGGATTGACCAGCCGCTGGTTGTCAATCTCCATCTGGTCATCGGCCGCGTACATCAGCCCGAAGGGGATCGGCTCGCGCTCGACCTCCATCGTCTCCTGAACGCGCACAACCTTGATGAGGGTGTTGTCGCGCACGGCCGTCGCCAGCGCGGGCGTCACCCGATCGTTCCCCGAGACGATCACGCCCAGCTCGACCAGGGCATCGCCGACCGTCTTGCCGCGCGTCCGGGTCTGCACCGTCCGCCGGTCGGCTGTGATGAGCACCGGCTTCGAGCGTTGGATGACCACCCGCAGGCCATCCTGCACGCGGCTGCCCAATGTCGGCCGCACATCGTCGCCCAGATAGAGCGTCACCTGCGCGGCCGCCAACGCCTCGCCCACGGTCGGCGCGGTCGTGCGGATTACAAAAGGCACGCTGCCATCGTCTACAGTGAGCGCGACCGCGCGGCGCAGGCTCAGCCGCACAGGCTGCGGATCGTGCCCTATCCAGCTACGCGCACGCGCAAAACGCGGCCGGCCCCGGGATTCTGCCGGCCCGTTCGCCGGGGGCAGCGGCGTCTCCGGCTGGACGCGCACGGCATCGAGCCAGATTTCGTCTCCCGCGGCCAGACTGAGGCCGGCCTCCACCAGCAGGTCGCCGGCGGTCTGCGCATGGGTGTACGCCGTGAAGGTCGCGCCGTCAGCCTCCACGCTCCCCAGGCGCGCCCGCTGCACAGTGACCGCCATGTTGGCGACCAAAGGGACGTCCAGCCCTGGCGTCACCCGATCTTCGGGGCGCAGGCTCACCCCAAGATCGGCCAGGAGTTGGCCCACCGTGGCGCGCGCGGTGCGCACCGGCTCGCTGAAGCCATCCACCGTCACCGTCACAGCCATGCCGGCGCGCGACACCTGGGGCCAGGCCACGGCCGCGGCCCAGATCAGGACGGCGGCGGCCGCCAGCCATGGCAGACGGTTTAAACCGTCGGCCAGCGCCCGGCGATAGCCCGGTGTCGGCGGCGGATCATCGCCCACTGGCCCGATTCCTCCCGATCTCGATCATCGCGACCCGCCCATATCCACGCCGGCGATCGCCGCGCCACACTGCGCGCAGGCGCCGTTGCGCAGGCCGACCACGCGCACCTGATAGCCGTACCGCTCGATCACGACCGCGCCGCAACCCGGACAGACGGTGCTTTCCGATGCGTGCCCCGGCAGATTGCCCACATAGACGTAGCGCAGGCCCACCTCCTGGCCGATCCGCCAAGCGCGCGCCAGGGTCGCGGCCGGCGTGGGCGGCGTCTCGCTCATGCGATATTGAGGGTAGAACCGCGACACGTGCCAGGGGACGTCCGGCCCCAGTTCGTTGAACAGGTAGCCTGCCACCCAGCGCAGCTCATCGTCCGAATCGTTCAGGCCGGGGATCACCAGCGTCGTCACCTCCAGCCAGATGCCGAGCTGTTGGATCAACTTGAGATTGGCGAGCACCGGCTTCAGGTCGGCGCCGGAGATTTTGTGGTAGAACTCCCCGCGGCCGGCCTTGAGGTCCACGTTGATCGCGTGGATCAAGCCGGCCATCAGGCGCAGCAGCTCCGGGGTCATGTAGCCGTTGCTGACGAAGACGTTCTTCAGCCCCAAGGCGACGGCCGCGCGGGCGGCGTCCAGGGCGTACTCCGCAAAGATCGTCGGCTCGGTATAGGTGTACGAAATGGATGCGCAGCCGCTGCGCAGCGCCGACCGGGCGATCTCGGCCGGCCGCGCGACCTGGCCGGGGATCTCGTGCGTCGTGCGCGGCAACTGGGAGATTTCCCAATTCTGGCAGAACGCACAGCGGAAGTTACACCCGACGGTCGCGATGGAGTAAGAGCGGCTGCCGGGCAAAAAGTGAAACAAGGGCTTCTTCTCGATCGGATCCACATGTTGCGAGATCGCCCGCTCGTACACCAGCGTGACCAGCGTCCCGTCGCGATTCTCGCGCACGCAGCACGCGCCGAGCTTGCCGAGCGGGATGACGCAGCGGTGCGCACACAAGTTGCAGCGCACACGCAAGTCATCGTCGCCCAATCGTTCCCAAAGGATCGCTTCGTGGGTCATGCGCATCTCCCTTCGCGCGTATCTTCCATGCCACACGACGAATTTTACCACGAACGCGGCGAAAACCGAAGAACGCAGCCACACAGCGCAGCAATTCCCAATATGGCGCTGCCGGAGCGGTCATTCTGAGATCTGTCATGCCACGCGGCGGCATGTGAAAGATCAAGAACGTTTCGGCCTGTCATGCTGAGCGGGTCCACGATACAGGGTTCGTTGCGGCGAATCGCCAGCGAAGCATCTCTGACGGGCGTGCCTCCAGCGAAGAATCTCCGCCTGCCGACGAGACGCTTCGCTGGATGCTCGCCATAGCACACGACACGGGAACAACCCGCTCAGCGTGACACACCACATTGGGAATTGCGGCCATGCGGCGTGCTCAGTTTGCCAAACTGCCCGGTATCATGTATGATCATTGGTGGGGGTGGTTGTGTCCCGGTGGGCGCCCCGGTCTTCAAAACCGGTGGTGGGTGCGACAAGCGGCCACGGTGGGTTCGACTCCCATCCACTCCCGCCACGACGCGATGATGAATCAGCCAAGACACGCACGCAATCTGCGCTTCCTCTGGGCGCTCCTGGTGATCGCGCTGATCTACCTGGGGTTGCTGGCCGCGCGCCACACCCTGACCGGCCACCGGTTGTGGGACGGCAGCATCGGTGTGGTGTTGGGGCTGTTCATCTGCTCGCGGCCGGCCGGGCATGCCATTGACCTGCTGTTCGCCCAACGCGGCGAGTTCCAACGCCTCACGGCAGAGTTATCTGGGATCGGCTGGCTGGCGCTGAACCTGCTCGTGTTGTTTGCCGGCTGGATCGTCATCGTGACCGGCGCCACGCGCTTCGCAGGCGCGGGGTAACTTCGCGTGACTATCGAGCTGCAATTCCGCGCTGCCGCTGCCAGATTCATCGCACCAGATACACCACCGCCACCATCACCCCGATCGCTACCACCACCCAGCGCAGCGTCGCGGGCTTGATACGGCCCGCCAGCCGGCCACCCAGCGACCCGCCGATCAGCGCGCCGACCATCATCACGAGCGCGGCGGGCCAATTCACCTGGCCGGAGAAGACGAAGAGCAGCGCGGCCGCGATGTTGGCGCTGAAAGCGATCCCCTGCTTGAGCGCGTTCAGCCGCGTCAGATTGTCTTCGAGCGTCAGGCCGAGCACCGACAGCACGATCACACTCAACCCCGCGCCGAAATAGCCGCCGTAGACCGCGGCCAGGCCGACCGGCGCGGCAGCCCACTCCTCGGCCAGCGGCCGCGAGCCGGCCTGGGCGGCCCGGCGTTGCAGCCAGCGCCGCACGGGATCTTGCACGGCCAGCAACGCCGACGCCAGCAGGATCAGAAAGGGGATCAACTGGCGGAACATCTTTTCGCCGGTATTCAGCAAGAGCAGACCGCCAGCCAGCCCGCCGATGATCCCGGCCGGCGCCGCCCACCAGAGCCGCCGCATCTGCCCGGCCAGATCCTTCGATTGGGCGAAGGTCGCGCCCAGGTAGCCGGGACAGAGCGCGACCGTGTTGGTGACATTCGCGGCCACGGCCGGCAGCCCGACGAAGGTCAGCATCGGGAAGGAGATGAGCGTGCCGCCGCCAGCCAGGGCGTTCACCAGCCCCGCGGCCATCGCGGCCAGGGCAATCAGGATGAAGTCGAGACCATCAAGCATAGTAGTACCCGGCCACCTTCGCCAGCGCGCCAGCGATGTCGCGGGCATCCGCTTCGGTCAGCCCCTCGTTCCAACTCATCACGAACACCTCGTCCAGGAAGCGCAGCGTCCCGGGATAGTCCCGGCGATCGTAGGTGATGCCGGGGCGGGCTTGCGGCAAGGTCCACGGGATGCCGGACGCGCCGAAGGTCTTGCGGTCGCGGATCACGTCGTACTCGAACACCGGGTTCGGGATGTAGCCCACGCCGAACGGCAGCCCCTCAGCCTTGATCGCCTGACCGAACGCCTGGGGCGACACCCCCAGCCGGGCCTGGTCAATGGTGAAGGGGAACATCCACCAGGCATGGTCGGCGCCGGAGAGGATGTGCGGCGGGATCAGGCCGGGGATGTCGGCCACGAGCTGGCGGAGCAGGCCGGCCGTCCGCCGCCGTTGCGCCACGATCTCGGCCAGCTTGCCCGCCTGCGCCAGCCCCACCGCGCCCTGCAACTCGGTCATCCGGTAGTTCATCCCAAAGAAAAGATGCCCGCGCAGGCCGGGGATGCCGCGCGGCCACCCCTTGTCGGTGAAGAGCTTGACACGCGTCGCCAGCGCCTCGTTCCGCGTCACCACCAGCCCGCCGTCGCCGGTCGTCATCTGCTTGGATTGCTGGAAGCTGAAGCAACCCAGGTCGCCCAGCGTGCCGGCTAACTGCCCCCGATACGCGGCCAGGTGCGCCTGCGCGCAGTCCTCGATGACGTAGAGGTCGTGCTGTCGGGCGAGCGCCAGGATCGGCGCCATGTCCGCGGTCTGGCCGAAGAGATGGACGACGATGATGGCGCGCGTCTTCGGGCTGATCTGCGCCGCGATCGTCGCCGCGGTGATGGCGCCGGTGCGAGGATCCACATCCGCAAAGGTCGGCACCAGGTTGCACGCCAGGATAGCGATCACCGTGCCCATGTCGGTGATGGTCGTCGTGATGATCTCGTCGCCCGGCTCCAGGTTGAGCGCGGCGACGGCGGTATGCAGCGCGGCCGTCCCGGATGTGACCGCCTGGGCCGCAAGCGGGGCGCCGCCCAGCATCTCGGCCCAGGCGCGCTCCAACGCGGCGACCTTGGCGCCGTCGTTGCGGTTCAGGCTGCCGCTGTCAATGACCTCGACCAGCAGCCGCTTCTCCTCTTCGCCCAGCCAGCGACCCGACGCGTTGGCGACGGTGGCGAAGGGCCGGGCGCGATATGGTGGGCCGCCGTGGATGGCGAGTTGTTGAGAGTCCATGTGTGATCCTTTGACCTCTCCCCAACCCCTCTCTTGCGAGGAGAGGGGCGCGGCCTCCCCCTTCCCTCGCAGGGAAGGGGGCCAGGGGGTTAGGTCCTCCGTATCAACGCCGCCCCCGCGCGATACCATTCCTTCACTCCTTCCTCGGCCGGCGGCTCCTTCAGCTCATACTCCAGCGCCAGGTCGCCCGCATAGCCGATGGCCGCCAACTGCTCGATGATCCAGGGGTAGTCAATCTGCCCCTGACCGAGCATGGTGTGCTGGAAACCGTCGAGGGTGAAGCGGCCATCCTTGAGGTGGACGTGCGTGATGTGGCCCCGCATGATGTGCAGCGCGTAACGATAGTCCACCCCGGCGTGCATCAGGTTGCACGGCTCATAGAGCACACCGAAATAGAGGGAGCCGACCTTGTCCGCCAACTCGGCGCATAGCTTCGGCCGGCCGGAGATGCCGCCGCCGTGATTCTCGAAGCCCATGCAGACGCCCCGGCTGGCCGCAACTTCGGCGCTGCGCTGAAACCAGGGGACGATGCGATCCAGGCAGGCCGGGCTGTCATCGCCGGGCCGCACGCGGATCGAGCGCGCGCCGAGGAAGGCCGCCACGTCGAGCGCCCGCTGCATGTCGGCCCACTCCTGCGCCTGCGCCGTCGCGTCATCGCTGGCGAACCCCGCGCCCACGTAGGTGCCCAGGTTGGCGATCTGCAACCCGGCCGCCTGCGCCGCGGCCTTGAGCGCGACCGGATCGCACTCGGCCGGGTCGAGGGAGAAGTGGGGCATCCGGGCCAGCAGGTCCACCTTCGTGAAGCCCGCGGCCGCGATGATGTCCAGGGCCTCCGCCAATGGTCGTTTATGTAAAGCGATACTGCAAGTTGAGAGTCGAGATGGATTCATAATACTAATCCTGCACCGTGAAAAGGAACGTGCATGGCCTGGCGCCGCCGCTCGACAGCGCCGATGAACGCACCAGGCCTGCCAACTGCCGCCCCAGCGCGATTTGCAGGTGGTGCTTGACGTGGCCTTCGCAACAGTAGCAATAGGTCACCGGCAAAGGCTCGCGCGCCTTCGGCAGGCAGACGCAACGATAGTGCTCTTGCCCCTCCGGCGCAAAACAGACCAGCACGCGGCCATCCTCTTGCAGCGTGACGCTGTGCCCGAAGACAAAGCGCGTCTCGTTGGCGGCCGCCACCCGTTCTGCGAGGGTAGTGTGTTGCCGGGCGATCCCTTGCGACAGCTTCAGGCGTTTGCCGCCCAGACAGCAAGCGCACGCCTCGCGCACGGCGCAGCGCGTCTCGCGATCCAGCAGCCGGTTCATCCGCTGCATCGCGCCGTTGAACCAATCTGCTTTGGCCTCCGGCGACGTGCTCTGCCGGATCGCCTCGCCGCCGGCCAGGCTTTCGGCGGCCGTCTCCGGCGCGATCTGCGCCTGCGCCAGGCTTTCGGCCAGCCTGGCGATCCGGCCATACTCGTATTGCTTCATTGGATCCTTCCTTCGATGCCGCGTCCTTCGACTACGCAGCCAAGAACCGGCTGCTTCGCTCAGGATGCCCGGTTGCATCTGGTATTCGCCGATTCGCTATTTGCCATTTGCTATTTGCTATTTGCACATTTCCACCACCCGCATCACCCGCCGCACGCTTTCGGGCGTCACGGCGAGGGGCGCGCCCTCGCGTAAGGTGTGATAGAGGTCGCGGTAGTAGGCCAGGGTCATCCCGATGAAGGTGGCCGGCGTCTGCTCGTCGGGCGGGGCAGCCTGCCAGGTCTCCTCGTGCAAGCGCAGATCATCCCGATTGTAGCTGCGATCGGGGGTCGGCTCGGTGCTGAGGCAACGCGGGGTAGCCTCGTCCGGCAGGTAGTATTTCCAACGCAGGCTGTCGTAATTGCCCGCCAGCGTGCCCTGGGTCCCCATCACCAGCCACGGCTCCTGGGCATACGCGCACGCGCCGATGATCTCGAGATCCACCAGCGGCGCGGCCGGCGCACACAAAACGACCTTGAAGCTGTCCTCGGCATCGCCCAGGGCCAGCGCATTCGTCGCGTGATAGAACACCTCCGGCTCGACCATCGCGCCGCTCGCCAGATCCATGAGCAGCAGCGCCTGGTCGAGGTAGTGCACGCCGTTGTTGCGCAGTTGGCCGCCCGCGAACCCGCGCAACGTCTGCCAATCCCAGCGCCGCGCAAAGGAATGCACGGTCATCTTGATCTCGAAGACACGACCCAGCACGCCAGAGGCGATCACCTCGCGCACCTTGAGGTAGCTCGCCTCCCGCCGCCGGTTCTGGAACATCGTCAGGAGCGAGCCGGTGCGCCGGGCGGCCGCGAGCATCGCATCGGCGTCGCTCAGGTTCGCCGCCATCGGCTTCTCGCAGACGACCGCTTTGCCCGCCTGCAATGCCGCGATGGAGTAGACGGCATGCAGATAGCTGGGCGGGGCCACGACCACCAGTTCGACTTCGGGATCGGCGAGCAGGTCGGCATAGGATGCATAGGCGCGGCAGTCGAGCTCCTGCTCGGCTTCCCGGCGGCGCGCCTCGATCAGATCGGCCACGGCGACGATCTCATACTGGTCAGGCAGATGCTTCAGACCCTGGGCGTGGATACTCCAACCGCTACGGCCCAGGCCGATGATGCCCACACGGACGGGCGATGTATTCATGAAACCTCCAGAGAAGGACACGAGAAACAACACTGGACATGGATCTTGCTTTTTCAGGGGAAAATTGACCCGACGTCTCATCGCGGAATCGGCCGGATCGCGAAGCAACGAAAGTATAGCATCCCTTCCCTGCCGTGTCAAAAACCTATCCATCTCGGCCAGCGCCCTTTTTCGGCTTGACTCCGGCGTCGCGATCTGATAAGATATGCGCGATTCCATCGGGGACATCGCTTTGCGCCGTCTGCCATCGCGCAGTATGCCCCCGTAGTTTGAATCGTCTCTTGCCTGGTCTTCGGAACAGCCAATGGTTCACGGCCACTGTACCCCAAAGGAGGGTCTGATGAACGGCAAAATACATCTCGTCAGGCTGGCGCTGGCAGCGATTGGCGCGGCCATCCTCACGCTTGCGCTGGTAGCTGCAACCAGCGCGACGTTGGCCCAGCAGCAATTCCCCGCCCGGCCGGCGGCGCCCAACCCCACTGACTGGACGATCACGCCGATCACGAGCAACACGACCTGGACGCTCGCCAACAGCCCCTATCTGGTGAATGTGGCGCTGATGATCAACAACGGTGTCACGTTGACGATTGAACCAGGGGTAGTCGTCAAATTTTACGCGAGCAGATCGTTATCTGCGGTAGGTAAGCTCAACGCGGTCGGCACAGCGCAAGCTCCAATCATCTTTACTTCGATCAACGACCGCTCTGATGGTTCCAGCACCGGGACCGGCATCCCCAATCCAGGCGATTGGTTCGGTGTCAACCTTAACAATCCCTCGAGCCGCCTGGAGCACGTGGAGTTGCGCTACGGCGGCGGCCAGGTCGGCGTCGCGGCGGCGACATTGCTGATTGACGGCCAGGGCGCGCCCATCTCCTCCCCCACGCTCACGGAAATCTCGATACAGCAAGGCAAAGGCTCAGGGATTTACTGCAGCTCCGCCACGGTCATGCTCTCCAATGTGACGGTCAGCGGAACGGTCGTCGGCAGCAGTGGGCTGATCGCCTACCAGGGCAATGGCATCTACGCGACGAATAGCGCCATCCCGCAAGTCCGCAACAGCGTCTTTCACGGCAACGCGGGGTGGGGCGCATATCTCGCGGGCAGCGCGGCCGCAACCATCACCCAAAGCACGCTCCAGAACAACGTCAAGGGCGGCGTCTATGTCACGGGCGGGACCGCAAATGTGCTGAGCAACACGATCCGGGCCAGCGCCGCCGGGGTCTCGGTGACGGCGGGAACCGCGGTCGTCCACTACAACACGATCCGCGACCACACGGCCTACGGCGTCTGGAATGGCGGCGCCGCCTGCCTCGATGCGCGCTGGAACTACTGGGGCGCCGCCAGCGGGCCGCGCGACAACGACGCCGGCACCACGAGCGATAGCTGCGGCCCAGCGGGCGGCATCGCCGGCGCCGGCGACAAAGTCTCCAAGAAAGTGAACGCGAGTGAGTGGCTGACCTCGCTGCCCGTGAACCATTTCGGCTTCGACTTCATCCCGACGCAGGCTGTCAACGTCCCATTCGCTATCCGCGTCCGGGCGCTCGACGCCGAAAACAACTTGGTGACGACCTACAACGGCGCCGTGACCCTCTCCGACGCCACGTTGACGATTGTCCCCACGACGACGCTGCTGGTCAACGGTGTGGCGACGCCGACCGTGACCATCGCGCAGCCGGCCGTGGGGACGCAGATCACCGCCCGCGCCGGGGATCTGACCGGCGTCAGCAATCCGTTCAACGTAGCGGCCATCTCCTGGGAGCAGGCCAACCCCGGGGGGTTCGGCCATGCGGACAGCATCGACGTGAAAGCGCTGGTCGAGTTCAACGGCAATCTCTACGCCGCGCTCCACAATCTCACGACCGGCGGCCAGCTCTGGCGCAGCGCCGATGGCGCGAGCTGGACGAACGTCGGGCCAGGCGCGCAGGGCGGCGGCGACTGGGCGCTCATCTCGCTCGCGGTCTTTCAGAGCCGCATCTACACGACCACCGCGAACGGCCGCATCTACGCCAGCGCCACCGGCAACCCTGGCGAATGGACGCGGATCACCGATGACGGCTTCGGCAATAGCTACAACAAGGAAGCGCGCCTGGCCGTCTTCAAGGGCCGGCTCTATGCCGCATTCACCAACTCGCAGAACGGCATCCAGATTTGGCGCAGCAAGCCCGATGGCGCATGGGAGCGCGTAGTGCAAGGCGGCTTCAGCCTGGTGAACAGCCGATTGGTCACCGCGCTCGCGCCTTACGGAGACCATTTGTATGTGGCCGCGCGGGATACCACGACCTGGGAGGCCAAGCTCTGGCGCACCGCCACGGGCGACCTGTATGATTCGACCTCGGCCCATCCTGCCTGGACGCAGGTCAAATCGTGGCCGAACACCGCGGTCGAGGCGCTGGCGCCTTTTGGCGGCGCGTTCTACGCGGGCGCAAGCTACCAGCCGGTCTCGGGCGCCGTCAGCCAGATCTGGCAGAGCGTGGACGGCGCGACCTGGGCCGCAGCCGCCACCAACGGGTTCGGCGATGTCAACAACTGGGCCGCCCCCGCGCTGGCAACCTATGCGCGGCGGCTGTTTGCCGGAACCACCAATCCCACCACCGGGGTTGAGGTCTGGCTGGGCAATGCGTGGTATCAGGCCAACCTCGATGGGTTCGACGACGCCGCTACCACGCGGGCCGGCGCGCTGGGGCCGTTCCGGGGCCGTCTTTATGCCGGCGTCGGCGGGGCCGCAGCGCAAATCTGGCGCACGATCCCCAACCTGGAGACGCAGGCAGGCGCCTCGCCGGCCAGCGCGTCCTTCATCGGCGAGGCGGCGAGCGACATGTCCGGCTATGCGCTCGCCGGGGCCGGCGATGTGGATGGCGACGGCTACCGCGACTTCCTGATCGGCGCGCCGGACAACGACGCGGGCGGCAGCGATGCCGGTCGGGTTTACCTCTTCTTCGGCAAGGCCGGCGGTTGGACGATGGACAAGCGCCTGGCCGAGGCCGACGTGATCTTCCAGGGGCTGGGGGCCGACCACATCACCGGCGCGGCGCTGGCGGGCCTGGGCGACGTGAACGGCGATGGCCTGGCCGACTTTGCGATCGGCGCGCCGGGCGCCAACCAGAGCCAGGGCGGCGTGTACCTGATCTTTGGACGCGCGCGCGCCTCCTGGCCGGGCCAGTTCGACCTGGCGAACGCCAGCGCATCCTATGTGGGCGAAGCGGCCGGCGACCAGGCCGGCAAGGCGCTCGCCGCCGCCGGCGATGTGAATCGCGACGGTTACCGCGACCTCCTCATCGTCGCGCCGAACGCCGATGGCGCACAAGCCAACATCGGCAAGGCGTACCTGATCTTCGGCCAGGCGGGAGGCTGGGGACAGAACGTCTCGCTGGGGACCGCCGGCGCATCCTTCACGGGAGAGGCGAACGGCTTCGGCGTGGATCATGCCGCCGGAGCGGGCGACGTCAATGGCGACGGTTATGCCGACCTGCTGATTGGCGCTTCCGGCAACAGCGAAGGCGGCGCCAACGCGGGCCAGACCTATCTGATCTTGGGCCGCCAGGCCGGCGGCTTCTCCGCAAACATGGCCTTGCCGGGGCCGGCCGCCGCGTCCTTCTGGGGCGAAGGGGCCGGAGATCGCGCCGGCCGGGCGCTGGCCGGCGCGGGTGATGTGAACCGGGATGGCTTCGCCGACTTCCTGATCGGGGCGATGAATCGCACCTATCTGATCCTGGGCGGCGCATCCTGGGTGCTCGATACCCGTCTGTCCGCCGCGCCTGCCTCGTTCGAGGTGGGCGCCGATAGCCTGGCGCTGGTGGGCGACGCCAACGGCGACGGTTATGACGACTTCCTGATCGGCGATGGGAGCTATGCGGCGTATCTGTTCTTCGGTCGCCGCGCCGCGGATTGGGGCGCCCGCTACCGGCGCGAGCTTGCGGATGCCGCCTACGTGACCGAATCGGGCGCAGACCTGGTGGGCAGCGCGGTCGCGGGCGCGGGCGACGCCAACGGCGATGGCTTGGCCGACCTGCTGATCGGCGCGCGGGGCAACGACGAGGGCGGGAGCAACGCGGGCGAGAGCTACCTGGTGTTGGGCGAGAGCGCCGGGATCGGGCTGGCGAAGCTGGCACCGCCCCTGGCTGCCTCTGGCGCCGCCATCACCTACGTCGTCCGGCTGACCAACTTCACCGGGGCCGCCGTCTCGCTGACCTTGACCGACGCGCTGCCTTCCGGCGTGGCCTATGTGGATGGCAGCGCACAGGGGTGGAGCGGCGGGCTGCAACAGGGGAACCTGACCTGGCGCGGCATCCTCGGCCCGAACGAGACCAAACGATTCACCTTCACGGTCTCGCTCCCGGCCGGCCTGACCGACGGCACGCGCATCCTGAACACGGTCACGCTCGATGACCTGATCCACGGGCCGCGCACGATCAACGCCGCGACGGTCGTCACCTCCGCGGCGCAGTTGCCCGATCTGGAAGTGTTGCCCGACAGCGTTTTCGTCGGGCCGCCGGTGATCCACCAGGGAAGCACCCATCTGGTGGGCGCGCGGTTCCGCAACAATTCGAGCCTGGAGCTGCGCAACGTCCGGGTGGCCTTCTTCGCCGGAGAACCCGGCCCGACCACCCGCATCGGCGCGGTCATCACGATTCCCACCTTCGCGCCGAACAGCGTCGTGGTCACCCGCACCGGCCTGGTCTGGAATACCGCCAGCGTGGCGACGGGCACGCATCCCGTCAACGCGCTGGTGGATATCGGCAACGCCATCGCGGAGTCCAACGAGACCAACAACCGCTCAACCAAACTCGTCACCGTGTATCCCCCGGTCGCAGACAACGCTATCCCGACAGGCGCGATCAGCGTGACCGGCGGCGCGCAGGTCACACTCGTGCGCGGCATCACGCTGACCCTCAATGCGACCGACACGGGCGGTTCGGGCCTGCAGCAGATGCGCGTCGCCGAGTTCATGTTCGATTCCGCAGCCGGCAGTTGGCGGCTCGCCCAGGATGGCGGCTGGGTCAACTACACGACGACGCTGCGCTGGACGTTGAGCGAGGGGAACGGGGTCAAGTATCTGCTGGCCTGGTTCAAGGATGGCGCGGGCAATGTCTCCTGGCCGGCCGCGCGCACCTACATCAATTACATCGCGTCAGGCGGCGCGAGCGCGGCTGCCGTCGCCAGCGAAACCATCGGGCAAGGGGAATGGCACGTCTACCGGCTGCGCCTGGTCGCGAATCGCGTGATCACCCTCACCCTCAACAACGTCACCGGCGACCCTGATCTCTATCTGTGGCAGCCGGACAACGACGGCTGGCCCGCCGCCTACGGCGTCAATGTCGGCGCCGATCAAATCACCTTCCACGCGCCCGCCGCCGACATCTATCAGTTTGCCGTCTACGGCGCGCAGGCGGGAACCTATGATCTGGGGATGGCCTTCGGCTGGGGCGCGTCGGCCAGTGCGCAGGCGGCGCCCTTCGACCTGGCAGCCAAGATCGTGATGGGCCAGTCGCCGGTCTCATCCGGCGACTCGCCGGCCGGCGAGGAGGTGGTGGGCGAATCTATCCGTATCCAGTACCTGCCGTTGATCATGCGGCAGTGAGCTGCCTGACGCCCGCCGGGGCTGGATGTCAACCGAAATCCAACCCGATCTTTATCAAATCTTGACACAGTTGCGGTAGAGTGCAGACAACAGGCGGGCAGTACGGAAGCAGATCAATTGAAAACGGAGGTACAGACAGGTATGAAGGGAAAGAAGTGGGTAGCAGTGATGGGCGCGCTGACGCTCTTCGTCTTGGTCGGAGCGATGGTGGCAGGCACGGTGGCGGCGCAGTCTACCACACCGACGCCGGGGCCGGGTGGGCTGCTCGGCAAGTTCGGCCGGGGCTTCGGCTTCTGGGGCGGCCCCAACAGTCAATTCGACGCCGTCGCGAAGGCGTTGAACCTGACGCCGACGCAACTGTTTGAGCAATTGCACAGCGGCAAGACCCTGGATGAGATCGCCAAAGCGCAAGGTGTGGATCTGACGAAGGTGCAAGAAGCGGCCAACGCCTCCCGCCTCCAGGCCATGAAAGACAGCATTGCGCAGGCCGTGAAAGACGGGAAGATGACGCAGGCGCAGGCCGACTGGCTCTTGCAGGGGTTGGAGAAAGGCTACATGCCGGGCGGCCGCGGCGGCCGGTTTGACGGCTTCATGGGGCACGGCGGGATGCGCGGCTTCGGCGGCAAGGGGCTGCAGAAGACGCCGAGCACCCCGGCTCCAGGCACATCATCCTGAAACCGGCGACACAGACTCGCCGGCCCAAAATCAACCGAGGACGCTCGCCTGATGGATGAGGGGGACGAAAGCCATGGCTTTCGTCCCCCTCGTTGCTTTATGCACCAGCCGTACTCGTTAGTCATGCTGAGGCCCGTCGTTTGGGCCGAAGCATCTGCGAGGCCGGGGCCAGCATTTGCGCGAGCGCGCCATCCCGGCTAAGATGATAACCGTGGCGCAATACAGACCGCATGGGTAGGATGAAAAAGATGAATCGCACCATCCTGGTCGTAGATGACGACCGCAAGATCGTAGACCTGGTGTCGCTCTATCTCAAACGCGACGGCTATAGCGTGTTGACCGCCTACGACGGCCGCGAAGCCCTGGAGGCGGCGCGGCGCAAGCAGCCGGCCCTGATCGTCCTCGACCTGCTCCTGCCGGAACTGGATGGCGCCGACGTCTGCCGTCTGCTGCGCGCCGAGTCGCAGGTACCGATCATCATGCTCACCGCCCGCAGCACGGACGATGACAAGCTGAAAGGGCTGGACCTGGGCGCGGACGACTACATGACCAAGCCGTTCAACCCACGCGAGTTGATGGCGCGCATCCGCGCGGTGTTGCGCCGCGCCCATCTCACCGAAGAGCCGGCCGAGGATCTGCGGTTCGGCGACCTGACCGTGAGTTTCCTCCGCCACGAGGTGCGCTTGGCCGGGCAACCCGTGACCCTGACGCCGACCGAATTTCGCCTGTTGGAGACGTTGGCGCGCGAACCTGGCCGCGCGTTCTCGCGCGCCGATCTGCTGGACCGGGTCTTCGGATACGACTACGTCGGGGTCGAACGCACCATTGACGTGCACGTGATGAACCTGCGGCGCAAAATCGAGCCGGAGCCGGGCCGGCCGCGCTTCATCGGCACGGTGCCGAGCGTCGGCTATCGCTTCGAGGGCCGCGCCGGAGGGAAGCACGATGTGGCATAGCCTGCGCTTCCGCCTCCTGGCCGGCATCATCCTGGTCGTCCTGATCGCCGTCGGCGTGACGGCTCTGGTCGCCAGTCAACGCACGGCCGGCGAATTCCAGCGCTATGTCGCGGATCGCGGGGACATGCGCTATCGGCGTTTCGCCGACGTCCTGATACGCGCCTATGGACGGACCGCGCTCTGGGATGACGTGCAGGCCGAGGTCGAACGGATGGCCCAGATGAGCGGCCAGCGCGTCGTCATCGCTGACACCGACGGCCGGATCGTCAACGACTCCGAACGGACGCTGATCGGCCGCCCGGTCGGGTCGGGATGGCAGCCGGCCGCCATGCTCATGGCGCGCGGCGCGGCCGTCGGCCTGCTGTACATTGACCCGATCACCGGACCTTCGGAGGCAGACGCCGCCTTCGTATCGGCCATCAACCGCTCGGTCCTCCTTGGCGCCCTGATCGCGGGGCTGGCCGCCGTGCTCGTCACCCTCGGTCTGTCCGTCCGCATCTTGCGGCCGATCGAGCGCCTCACGGTCGCGGCCCAACACATGGAAAAGGGGGATCTGGCGGTACGCGTGCCGGTGGAGTCAGCCGACGAGATCGGGCGCCTGGCGCATTCTTTCAACGCGATGGCGAGCAGCCTGGCCCAGCAGGAACAACTGCGCCGCAACATGGTCGGCGATGTCGCGCATGAGTTGCGCACCCCGCTGACCAATCTGCGCGGCTATCTGGAGGCGGCGCGCGACGGCCTGCTGGCCCCAGACGCGGCCCTCGTCGCCAACCTCTACGAAGAAACCATGCTCCTCAGCCGCCTCGTCGCCGATCTGCAGGAATTAGCGCAGGCGGAGGCCGGTCAACTGGCGCTCGTGCGCCAGCCCGCCGCGCTGCCGGCGATCATCGCGCAGGCGGCCGCCATGCTCCAGCCGCAGGCCGAAGCGAAGGGCCTGACCCTGGGCATCGAGCTGCCGGCCGACCTGCCGCTCGTAGACGTGGATCCTGAACGCATCGGGCAGGTGTTGCGCAATCTGCTGAACAACGCGGTCGCGCACACGCTCGCCGGCGGCCGCATTACCATCCGCGCCGCCGCCGTGGGCCAACAGGTCGCCGTCTCGGTGCGCGATACCGGCGCGGGGATCAGCCCCGACGACCTGCCGCATGTGTTCGACCGCTTTTATCGGGCCGACAGATCGCGCGCCCGCCAGACCGGCGGCGCGGGGCTGGGTCTGGCAATCGCCCGGCACCTGGTGACGGCCCACGGCGGCGCGATCTCGGTCGAGAGCGCGCCGGGTCAGGGCGCGACCTTCACCTTCACCGTGCCTCTGGCCGGCGGCTAATACTAACAACGGCGCTTGTCATGCTGAGGCCCGTCTCCTTCGTCTCTGCTCAAGATATGGTTTGGGCCGAAGCATCTCTTTGTCCATTACGAGACGCTTGTCCTGATAATCTTCCGAACAAGTTCGGGACACCGGAGTCCTCGACTTGTCGAGGCGGTTTCAGCGTGACATACGTATGCGTGTAGGACCGAGCGAAGATTCACCCCCTGTGTTATGACATCTTAACAAACTCATAACGTGCGCTTAAACGAACGAGTGTAGACTGCAGGTGTTGGGTCGAGGTTGTGTGCATCGCGTCACGAGACGCGCGCCGCCCGGCCCAGCCGATAGCGATTGAGAGAAAGCAGTCATGCCCAAACAACCGATCCGAACATGCGCCATCCTGCTGGCGCTCGTATGGTTGGCCGCGACCGGGCTGAGCCTCGCGGGATGCGCCCCGCAGCCGGTCCATGCGCAGACCGCCGCCAGCGCGCCGGAGCGCACGATCGAGAACAAAGGCTCCGACACGCTGGTGAACCTGGCGCTGGCCTGGGCCGAGGCCTACATGCAGACGCACCCCCGCCTCCGCATCAGCGTGACGGGCGGCGGCACGGGCACGGGGATCGCGGCCATGCTCAACGGCACGGTGGATATCGCCAGCGCCTCGCGGGAAATTAAGGCCGAGGAGCTTAAGGCAGCCAAAGAAAAAGGCCTGGCGCCCCAACAGTTCACCGTGGCCGGCGACGCCATTGCCGTGATCGTTAACCCCAGCAACCTCGTGCAGACACTCACCTTGCAGCAGATCTCCGACATCTACACCGGCAAGATCACCAACTGGCGGGAGGTCGGCGGTGAGAACCGCCCCATCGTGTTGCTGTCGCGCGAATCCAACTCCGGCACGTATGTCTACTTCCTCGAAAACGTCATCCGCCTGGGCAAGAAAAGCAACTTGCTTTTTTCCCCGAACACGCTGCTCATGCCATCATCCCAGGGGATCGGCGCGGAGGTGAGCCAGAACCCGAACGCCATCGGCTATGACGGGCTGGGCTACGTCACCCCCGATCTGAAGGTGATCGCCGTCGCCGCGGACGTCAAAGGGCCGTATGTGCTCCCCGCGCAAGAGACTGTCCACGCCGGCGCCTACCCGATCGCCCGCATGTTGTACCTGTATACGCCCAACGAACCGTCCAGCGAGGTGAAGGCGTACCTGGAATGGATCCGGACAGACGGACAGAAGTTGGTGGCGCAGTTGGGCTTCGTCCCCCTAAAATGACGAGACTTACCCACTTACTCAAGCGGAGGCACGCTTCGCGTGAGCGGAGCACGGCGGGGTTTGCCGGGCGTAGTCGAAGCACGCCGGAGCGTCCCATGCCAACTCCGCATCCTTCGACTACGGGTCAGCTAACCCCGCTGCCCCTCCGCTCAGGATGCTCGATGTCACACCGGCGAGATCCTGAAAATGAGCGTAACCCATATGACTGCTGAAACTACTGCGACTGGCCCGCGTGGCCGCTGGGCCGAGATCCTCATCGAGGGTCTGATCCATGTCCTCGGCTTCTCGACCATCGGCTTCGTCCTGCTGATCTTCCTTTTCCTGCTGCGCGAGGGCATTCCGGCCTTCGTGCGCGTGCCGCTTGATAACCTGTTCGGGACGCGCTGGTATCCCACCTTCGAGATTTACGGCACGCTCCCGCTCATCCTCGGCTCGCTGCTCGTGACCGTGACGGCGATCGTGATCGCCCTCCCGCTGGGGGTCGCCGCCGCGGTGACGATCCGGGAGATCGCGCCGCCGTGGGCGCGCGAGATCCTGAAGCCGATGATCGAGGTGCTGGCCGGCATCCCCTCGGTCGTGCTCGGCTTCTTCGGCATGACCGTCATTGCGCCGCTGGTGCGCCAAACCCTGGGCGTGCCCACCGGGCTGACCGCCTTCACGGGCGCGCTGATCCTGGCCTATATGTCCCTGCCGACGATCATCAGCGTGGCCGAAGATGCGCTCGACGCCGTGCCGGTCAGCTATCGCAACGCGGGCCTGGCGATGGGCGCCACGCAATGGCAGACCATCTGGCGCGTCGTCGTGCCTGCCGCCCGGTCGGGCATCGTCACCGCCGTCATGCTCGGGATGGGCCGGGCCATCGGCGAGACGATGCTCGTGATGATGGTCACAGGGAACGCGGCGCGCATCCCGGCCGGGCTGGCGGCCATCTTCCAGCCGGTGCGCACCATGACCGCCACCATCGCGGCCGAGATGGGCGAGGTGGCGCGCGGCAGCACCCACTACCATGTCCTGTTCGGCATCGGCATCATCCTGTTCCTGGTCACATTCATCATCAACCTGGCGGCGGCCCAAACAATGTTCCGCAAGCGGCGGCAGGGAGGGCTGCGTTGATGGCCCCACGAACTGCGCCCACGCGCCGCGAGCTGACGCAACGTATCGGCTTCGGCCTGGTGACCACGGCCACGCTGCTGGTGGTCGCGCCGATCGTGCTCGTGCTCATCACGATCCTGGCGCGCGGCGTCAGCGCGATCCACTGGGAATTCCTCACCGCCATGCCGCGCGACGGCATGAAGGCGGGCGGCATCTTCCCGGCGATCATCGGCACGCTGATCCTGATCCTGGCGACCGGCCTGGTCGCCATCCCCATCGGCATCGGCGGCGCGATCTACCTCGCGGAGTATGCGCGCGACACCTGGGCTTCCCGCGCCATCCGGCTGGCAATCATCAACCTGGCCGGCATCCCGTCGGTCGTCTACGGGCTGTTCGGCCTGGGGATGTTCGTCCTGTTCCTGCGTTTCGGCACCTCCATCATCGCGGGCGGGCTGACCCTCGCCATCATGACGCTGCCGATCATCATCAGCGCGGCCGAGGAGGCGTTGCGCGCCGTGCCCGTCGAGTTCCGCACCGTCAGCGCCAGCCTGGGCGGCACGCGCTGGCAGGGCATCCGCTACGTCGTCCTGCCGCAGGCGCTCCCCGGCATCATCACCGGCGTGATCCTGGGTTTGCTGCGCGCGGCCGGCGAGACCGCGCCGATCCTGTTCACTGTGGCGGCCTTCTATCTGCCGCGGTTGCCAAGCTCGCCCTTCGACCAAACGATGGCGCTGCCCTATCATCTGTACGTCATCAGCACCCAGGTACCGGGGATGCCGGAAGCGATCCAATACGGCACGGCGCTGGTGCTGCTGCTGCTGGTGCTCTCGATGAGCCTGGTCGCCACGATCATCCGCAGCCACTTCCGCCGCAAGCGGCAGTGGTAGCATTATTTGCAATGGCGCAAAATTCGCTTTTCGGCGTCTGTCACGCTTCGCGTGAGCGGGGCGATCCCTAATCTCTCGCGACGGCGAGCATCCGGCGAAGAATCTCCTTGTTGCGACGAGACCCTTCGCTGGATGCTCTCCGCAGCGCACTTCACGGGACCCACCCGCTCAGGATGACAAAAGCGGATTTTGCGGTACTGTCATTATTTATGTCAATTCCAAAAACACCATGACTACACCGACCCCAAACCCGGCCAAGATCCGCATCGAGGCCGTCAGCTACTCCTACGGCGCGAAGCAGGCGCTGCGCGATGTGACGCTTGCCATCCCGGCGCACGCCGTGACCGTGCTGTTCGGGCCGGCCGGCTGCGGCAAGACCACCCTGCTGCGGCTGATCAACCGGCTGAACGACCTGGTGGATGGCACGCGCCTCACCGGCCGCATCACCCTCGACGACCAGGACATTTATGGGTCGGGGGTCGCGGTGTCGCAACTGCGCCGCCGCGTCGGGATGGTCTTTGCGCTGCCGCTGCCGCTGCCCGGCGCCATCCGGGAGAACGTCACTTACGGGCTTAAGCTGGCCGGCGTGCGCGACCGCGTGCGCCTGGAAGAAGCGCTGGTGCGCAGCCTGACCCAGGCGGCCCTGTGGGATGAGGTCAAAGACCGCCTGGACTCCCCCGCGCTGGCGCTGTCGGGCGGCCAGCAGCAGCGGCTCTGCATCGCGCGCAGCCTGGCGCTGGAGCCAGAGGTGCTGCTGCTCGATGCGCCCACGTCGGGCCTCGACCCGATCTCCACCGACAAAGTGGAGGAGTCGCTACGGGCGCTGAAGCAGAGCTATACGATCGTCATGGTGCCGCACAGCATCCAACAGGCCGCCCGGATCGCCGATCATGCGGCGTTCCTGCTCGACGGCAGCCTGATCGAGTTCCGGTCCGGCGCCGAGCTGTTCACCAATCCGCGCGACGCGCGGACACAAGATTATATCACCGGGCGCTTTGGCTGACCGGGGAACAACCTGATGGCGTCATTGCGAGGCCCGTCTCCTTCGGCTCCGCTCAGGACATGGTTTGGGCCGATGCAATCCAAAACTTTGAGCGAATATGAACAAGGTTACTATCGAGAAACTCAACTTCTTCTACGGGGCGCGGCGCGCGCTGGCCGATGTCTCCATCTGCATCCCCGACCGGCAGATCACCGCGCTGATCGGCCCGTCGGGATGCGGCAAGTCTACCTTTTTGCGCTGCCTCAATCGCATGAACGATACGATCCGCGGGACGCGCGTCGCGGGCCAGCTCCGGCTGGATGACGCGGACATCTACGCCCCGGGGACAGATGTGGCGGCGCTGCGCGCTCGCGTGGGCATGGTCTTCCAGCGCCCCAACCCGTTTCCGCAATCCATCTTCGACAACGTGGCGTTCGGGCCGCGCGTGCTGGGGCTGGCGCGCGGCGCGCGCCTGGCCGAGGTCGTCGAGAAGAGCCTGCGCGATGTCCACCTCTGGGACGAAGTCAAAGACAACCTGAAACAGGATGCGCTCAGCCTGTCGCTGGGCCAACAGCAGCGCCTTTGCATCGCCCGCGTGATCGCGGTCAAGCCCGAAGTGATCTTGATGGATGAACCGTGCTCGGCGCTCGACCCCATCGCCACCCTCAAAGTGGAGGATCTGATGCGCGAGCTGGCCGAGTATTACGCCATCGTCATCGTGACGCACAACATGCAGCAAGCCGCGCGCGCCTCCGATATGACCGCCATGATGATGTTGACCGATGACAAAAAATCGGGCACAATAATCGAGGTCGGGCCGACGCGGGTCATCTTCACCCGGCCAAAAGACCCGCGTACCGAAGGATACGTCACCGGCCGCTATGGTTGAGGGAACCACCGAGGTGTAGGGCAAGATGGCATCTTGCCCTACGTCCTCAGCCGCAGGGGGAAATATGTCACCAAGCCGTGCGCATTTCGCCAGGGAGCTGGCGCAGCTCACCGAAGATGTCCTGCATCTGGGCAGCATGGCCCGCCACGCGGTCGCGCAGGCGTTGCAAGCCCTGCTGACGCGCGACGCCGACCTGGCCCGCGAAGTCATCGCCGCCGATCCGGCCGTGAACCGTCTGCGTTACGACGTGGAGGCGGAGTGTTACACCCTGCTGGCGACCGAGCAGCCGGTGGCGCGCGACCTGCGTGAGGTAGTCTCCGCGCTGACCGTCGCGCAAGACCTGGAGCGCATCGGCGATCACGGCAAGAAGATCGCCCGCATCTGCCTGCGCATGGAGACCGAGACGAAGGCGATCCCGTTCGGCGACCTGCCGCGGCTGGGCGAGATGGCGCTCGCCATGCTCGACCGAGCGCTGCAAGCCTACGCCGCGAACGACACCGCCGAGGCCCAGGTGATCTGCCGAGACGATGACGCCGTGGATGCCCTCTACAAACAGACCTTTAACGTGGTGCTCTCCTATATGCTCGAACGGCCGCGCTGGATCGGCGCGGGGACGCAGCTCATCCAGGTGATGCACGAGCTGGAGCGCGTGGCCGACCGGGCGACCAACGTCGCAGAACGCGTGGTCTACTCCGTGACCGGCGAACTGATTGATCTGAACGTTTGAGCGAACTATGGAAACCTTCCTCATCCTCCTGACCTTCGCGCCGCTGATCTTCATCCTGTGGCTGGCAAATCTCGGCGAAATGCGGCGGATGCGGGCGCTCCTGGCCTATCTGCTGGCGGCGCTGTTCTACGGCAGCCTGATCGGCTTCGGCGTCATCCTCCAGGCGATTGGGGCCGCGGCGACCGGCCCGCTGGCGGGGTCTCTGGGCGAGACGTACACGGGGATGGGCATTGACCCGCAGGCGTTTGCGCGGATGGGCCTGGGGTTGTGGCTGCCATCCGTGTTCGGCATCCTGTTCCTGTTCCCGCCCGTGCGCCGATCCGCCGGCCGGATCCTGCCAGCGTTCAGGCCGACCAGCCCCGTCCATGCCGTGGCGCTCTCCTACACTGCCCTGGTCGTCGCCAATCTGCTCTTCACCGTCGGGATGGGCCTGGGCAACATCGCCAACATATTGCAGCAGGCCGGGCCGACCGACCTGGCCCCGTCCCTTTGGGTGCAAGAGATCATGATGGCGGTCATGGCGCTGGTGGGGGTGGGCTGGCTGGCGCGGCGCAGCCTGGCGGATGGCTTGCGCCGGCTGGCGATCGTCAAGCCAAGCCTGCGGCAGGCCCTCGCGGGCATCGGCGTCGGCGTGGGGCTGGCGGCGCTGATCGTCGTCCTGGAGGCGCTGCTCGGCAAGGTGGGCATTGTGACGGATGCCGATGTCGAGAAGTTGAGCGAGCAGTTGCTCGGCCCGCTCGTCAAGGAGCCGTTCGGCATCATTACCCTGGGGCTGGCCGCGGCGCTCGGCGAAGAGACCCTCTTCCGGGGCGCGCTCCAGCCGCGCTTCGGCCTGGTCTTCACGACGCTGCTCTTCGCGCTGCTGCACAGCACCTATGGGCTGAGCCTGGCGACCGTGCTCGTCTTCGGCGTCGGGCTGGCCTTGGGCGTCGTGCGGCTGCGCGCCAACACGACCACCAGCATGATCGTTCATGCGACGTACAACATGACGCTGGGCGTGCTCGCCGCGCTCGGCCTGCTGCAAAACATTTGACAGACGGGCCGCCTGTGCTATACTTCACGCGTTTGTAGACACCTTCGGGGCAGAGTGCGTTCTGAGTCAGAACAATTCTCGACCGGCGGTATGGCTCACATCAGTGAGCTAAGCCCGCGAGCGTCCGCTCCAATCAGCGGCGCAGACCCGGTGTGACGCCGGGGCCGACGGTACAGTCCGGATGGGAGAAGGTGAGCGCGCGGCGCCTATCTTTGTTTAGGCGCGGCGTGCGCACGCGACTGCCCCAGGGTGTGAATACACCCTGGGGCTTTTTTGTTTTCAACAAGGTTTATCAACATGAACGTGCAAGTCCAACGGCTTTGGCGAGCGCCGGCGCAAGCGGTAGACAGACGCCTGATCCGGATCGAAGCGGCGCTTATCCCGCTGGCGCTGGCGGTGTTCCTGTCGAGTTGGGAGTTCCTGGTGCGCTGGCAGGGCTATCCGGCGTTCATCTTGCCCAGCCCCGGCGTGGTCTGGGTGCGCTTCGTCGCGCTGGCGGCCGATGGCCGGCTGCTCATGCACACCGCGGCGACGGTCGCCGAAGTGCTGGCCGGCCTGGCCCTGGGCCTGGCGGTGGCGCTGCTCAGCGGCTATGGGCTGGCGAAGTCGCCGCTGCTCGAACGGATCCTCTCGCCGTACATCGTCGCGTCGCAGGCGATCCCGATCGTGGCGCTGGCCCCGCTGCTGGTGATCTGGTTCGGGTTCGGCAGCCTCTCCAAGGTGCTGGTCTGCGCGCTGACCGTCTTCTTCCCCGCGCTGGTGACGACCATCGTCGGCATCCGGTCGGTGGATCCCGACCTGCGCTCCCTGATGCGCTCGCTGCAAGCCACCCGCTGGCAGACCTTCACGCTGCTGGAAGTACCGAGCGCCCTGCCGGTGATGTTCGGCGGGCTGAAGGTGGCGGTCACGCTGGCGGTGATCGGCGCGGTCGTGGGCGAATTCGTCGGCGCAGACCGTGGGCTGGGCTTCCTGATCAACCTGGCGCGCGGCATCCTGGACACGCCGATGCTCTTTGTGGCGCTTTTCACGCTGGTGGCGATTGCGCTGGCGCTCTACACGGTGGTCGTCTTGCTCGAATACGTGCTGCTCAAGTGGCGGCGCCAGCCTTGAAATGGTTGTCACGTGCCAGGCACTTGCGGAAGTGCCTGGCACGTTGGCCCAACACCAATCTTCTCATAGGAGCTGATCTACCATGAAACCTATCTTCATCCTTGCGATCCTGGCGACGTTGCTGCTGACCTCTTGCGTGCCGCCGCCCGCGCCCCAAAGCTCCGCGCCGGCCGCGCCGGTCAAGCTCACCCTGGCGATGGGCTACATCCCCAGCGTGCAGTTTGCGCCGTTCTATGTGGCCCAGGAACGGGGCTACTTCAAGGACGCCGGCCTGGAGGTCGCCTTCCGCTACGGCTTCGAGTCGGATCTGCTCAAGCTGGTGGGCACCGGCGAGCTGCCTTTCATGATCGGCAGCGGCGAAGAGGTGATCCTGGGCCGCAGCCAGGGGTTGCCGGTGCGTTATGTCATGCGCTGGTATCGCAAGTTCCCGGTCGTGCTCTTTGCCAAGGCCGAGAAGGGCATCAAAAGCCCGGCTGATCTGGCCGGCAAGAAGGTCGGGCTGCCCGGCCTCTTCGGCGCCAGCTACGTCGGCTGGGAGGCGATGGTCTTTGCGAGCGGGCTGGATCAGACGAAGGTCAACCTGCAAAGCATCGGTTTCACGCAGGCGACCGCGGTGAATCAGGATCAGGTGGATGCCGCGCTGGATTACGTGGTCAATGGCCCGGTGCAGCTCCGGCTGGCAGGCCAGGCGGTCACCGTGCTGCCCGTGGCCGACTACATTGACCTGCCGTCGAACGGCATCATCACCAACGACAAAGTCATCAAAGAACAGCCGGAGCTGGTGAAGGCGTTCGTGAAGGCCACGCTGCGCGGGCTGGCCGATACGCTGAACGAACCCGACAAGGCGTTCGAGATCAGCCTGCGGGCCGTGCCCGAAGCCGGCGGCGCAAACACGAAGGTCAGCCGGGCGATCTTCGATGAATCGCTCAAACTGTGGCAGAGCCCGGCCGGCGAGCTTGGCCGGTCGGATCCCGAAGTCTGGAGCAAGGCCGCCGCGTTCATGAAGGCGATGGGGCTGATCCAGACCGCGGTCGCGCCGGCCGACCTGTTCACGAATGAGTTCGTGCGATAGGATTCGTCGGGACACGGCTGCCTGAATCGGCAAGTACCCTGAGCGGAGTTGTCATGGCCTTTGGGCCACCATACAGGATGAAAGTGTCCAAGCGGAGCACCCTGAGCGGCGTGGCCGTGCTGTTCCGGCCACGCAGTCGAAGGGGCGGAGCGGCCGTCGCGTCGGGCCGCATCCTTCGACTTCACTCCGCCGCCCACACAACCGGGCGGCTCCGTTCCGCTCAGGATGCTTTCGCCCAGGCAAGCAGTAATTCATTGATCGGTGAGCGGCCATGACTGCGTTTCTGGAAGCGATCAACCTGCGGAAGACGTTCCTCGACCCGGCCCGCATGACCCTGCTGGCGTTGGATGGGTTGTCGCTGGCGGTGGCCGAGGGGGAGTTCCTGGCGATCGTCGGGCCGTCGGGGTGCGGCAAGAGCACGCTGCTGCGCCTGCTGGCCGGGCTGGAGCGGCCGATCGCCGGCCAGGTGCGGCTGCGCGGCCAGCCGTTGACCGCCCCGCGCCGCGAGATCGGCTTCGTCTTCCAGCGCGCCAACCTGATGCCCTGGCGCACCGTGCTCGACAACATCGCGCTGCCGCTGGTTGTGAACCACAGCGCGCAAGCCGGCGCCGAGGCGAAAGCGCGCGAATGGGTGTCGCTGGTGGGGCTGGATGGGTTCGCCGACGCCTATCCCGCGCAGCTTTCGGGCGGGATGCAGCAGCGGGTGGCGCTGGCCCGCGCGCTGATCCACGAGCCGAGCCTGCTGCTGCTCGACGAGCCGTTCGGCTCGCTGGATGCGCTGACGCGCGAGCGGATGAACGGGGAGCTGCTGAACATCTGGGATCGCCGCCGCGTCACCGTCGTCATGGTGACGCACAGCATCTCGGAGGCGCTCTTCCTGGCCGACCGGGTGCTGGTGATGGCCCCGCGGCCCGGCCACGTCCGCGCCGAGTTCGCCGTCCCGCTGCCCCGCCCCCGCGACCGCGGCATCACCACCGAGGGGGAGTTCGTGCGGCTGGTGCGCGCGGTGCGGGCGGAGATCAGTGATGTGTAGGTGGGGTCGTCAGTTGTCAGTTGTCAGTTGTCGTTGGCGGACTCGCCGCTCTCCGCCCAATGCAATACTGCTTGCGCCTCGTCCCAATCCCCGTGGCGGCGCAGCGCCTCCTGCGCCCAACGCGCCGCCGCGGGCCGGTCGCCGCGCGCTTTCGCCAACTCGGCGCGGCGCAACGCCAGGTAGGGCGACGCCGGGTCGAGTCGTTCGGCCGCGTCGAGTTGCGCCGCGGCATCGTCCAGGCGACCGAGGGCGATGAGTGAGTTGGCGTAATTCCGACGGAGCATGGGCTGATCCGGCGCCAGGGCCACAGCCTCAGCATAAGCTTCGGCTGCACCAGTTTCATTGCCCAGGGCTGATCGGGCATCTCCCAGTGCTTCCCAGTCGGCAGCCCGGACAATGCCGAGACGAGACATTTCGTTGACGCATAGCTGAACGTTATCCAAATCCCCAAGAGTGCTACATATGCTCACTGTGATCGGCAGGAATTGAGCGAGCAATGCGTTTGAGTCGAATTGCTTCAAGGCGGCCAACAGACCAAGTAAACCTGACCGCAATTCTCCAAGTTCTGCCTCTGAAAAATCCTCATCAAGCGTGTTGACCTCATCCGATCCAGTTGCCGTCATCAGCAGTTTAGCAACCTTAGCAAGTTCGACACGCCCAACAGATTCAAAACTTGCCGCGGCTGCATCTAGCTTATCTCTAGCGACGGAGAGATCGCCTACAAACGCCGATTGCCAACCATCGGCAAGCTGCCCGAAAGCCCGTAGAAAAGGCGAATCAGAGGAACTCAAGTAGTCCGCGCTCCCCTTGGCTGTCACACTAGCAAGGGACTCATTCTGCCATTGCAAAAGCATGCTTCGCGCCAATTGGGCTGTGGCCTCGCCCAGCCGGGCGCCCACGGCCCGGAACAGCCCCAACGCCTGGTCGTAGCGCGCCAACGCCTCGTCCCGCCGATCCAGAAACGCCAGCACGTCCCCCTGCGCCTTCAGCACGTTGGCCTCGCCCAGCCGGTCGCCCACGGCCCGGAACAGCCCCAACGCCTGGTCGTAGCGCGCCAACGCCTCGTCCCGCCGATCCAGAAACGCCAGCACGTCCCCCTGCGCCTTCAGCACGTTGGCCTCGCCCAGCCGGTCGCCCAC